>FWPV01000606.1_pt1 | contig 40212 bp, 36 predicted proteins | sample 2228371 | NCBI WGS metagenome assembly FWPV01 (sample SAMEA103939776, study PRJEB20133) | metagenome
ATGCTACATGAGGGAAGGCTTTTCATTATAGATTTTCAAGATGCACGTCTAGGACCGGCACAATACGACCTTGCCTCATTGCTCCGAGACTCGTACGTTTCTCTTCCCCAAGATACTGTTGAAAAGCTTATTACAAGATACTACGATGGGGCTGGTGAAAGTATTAGTGCGTCACCTGATCATTTTCGATATTTATTTGATGTGGTGTCCCTGCAGCGCAACATCAAAGCCCTAGGTACCTTCGCCTATCAGACACATGTCCGGGCATCCAATCGCTACCTATCTGCAATACCTCGAACCTGCGAATACATACACTCTAATATCCGGAAATATTCAAGGTTTATGCGATTTCAGACCGTTGTCGAGGACCTTATTTGTGAGCCCGGGTTTTCTCTCCTTGGGGGAACCCCTGTCAATTGCCGCAACGATAGTTAATTTATTACATTAAGTAATAGTTGTAATATATTCATTATTATGGTATTACTCTGGAAGGACAACATCAACCGCACGGAGTCTTGCCCACATGAAAGCATATCTCAAGCCAATCTCGTTGATCTTTTCAGTACTCCTTCTTTGTCCCCTTTCCACTTCCGCAGGTGACCTGAGCAGCCTAGACACCACAATTCAGATTTTGCAAGAGCAGATAGCTCGCCAGATCGAGCGCATTCAGGCCGCGCGACAAAAAGCTGACGATAAAATGAGTTTAACTCGTGCAAGAGTCGAACAACAGCTAGAAGTAGCGCAGCAAGATCTAGCATTACAAGTCGAAAAGTTACAGCAGCTCCGAGCGCAACTCCAGGACAAGACCAGAGAAACAGAGGAAAAAATAGCTTATTGGCAGTCACAAGGGACCGCTCTCATCAGCAAAACACTGTCAGAAATATCGAATCAAATCAACGCGACAAACCAGCTAATTCAGAGGTTAAATCAACTAACAAAAGAGGTGAATTGTAATTGTCCGAACAAAAACAATTTGGATCAAGGATTGCCGACGGCCCCCCAAACCAGTAATTCCAGTATTCCTGACTTGCAGTCGGCTGACACAAACAAGGAGCCTTTGCAAAAAGTGGCAATGGTCTCCTTCCCTGACCCGGAACCTATTACATTCGCCCTTCCACCCGTACCTACCGGTTGAGGCAAGCGTTGACAAACGCTTGGTAAGCGCTCTTTAATTTCTTGAATTCGTTTTGTCCTGCCCCAGAATTTGTCTTGCCCATGCCCCTCATCTAATACTGCACATTGTAAAGTACTGCTAACTGTATGAATTTATTATGACTAACATACGACCATAGCGTTATCACTTGTCCAAGAGCATATTGTCGTACCCCAACATTTTCAAGCTGTTGCTATAACAAAGCATGGGGTTTTAATCTGCAGCGAGACACTTATGGGGTGTGCTGAGGACTTGATCAGGAATCCATTTTCCTGGATTCCCACTTTTGTGGGAATAACCAACTAAACAATGCTCAAAATTCCCGTTTATTTCGAGCACGGCTATAATTATTCTCAGCAAATATGGGAGCACATAACAAAACGTCAGCTTGGGGGCAATCCCGGCGAAGGAAGGGCTCAGAGCCTCGCAATGACAAGCGCGCGCTGGGGGCTCAGAGCCTCGCAATGACAAGCATTCTCTCTTGCCATTGCGAGCTAATTTAGCTATCACAGTCAATAAGTTGACCGCCGCAATTGATTTTATTCAGACAGCGCTGGGTTAAGTTTGTGGATTTCACAGTAAATGGCATTGGTTTCACTCGTTCTTCCAGACGGGTTTACGCTTCTCTATGAAGGCGTTGATTCCTTCATTAGCATCATGGGTCTCCATCAATTCTTTAAGATATATGCCTTCCATTCTAGGCAAGTCCTCCCAAATACCTCGGAAAAAGTCTTTCCTCACAGCAGAATTTGCTATTCTGAGGCTTGCGGCACTCTTTGGCAGTATGTATTTTTCGATCCATTCTGCCGCTACCTCCCACGCGTCCTGGCCTTCATCGGCAAGTAGATTTACAAGACCTTTAGCGTAGGCCTCATTGGCATCAATGGATCGTCCTGTGAGGACCATATCGTCGGCAAGTGCCTGCCCGACTTTCTTGGGCAACATTACTGACGCTGGTGGAGGAAGCACTCCTAGTACGATTTCTGGTTGGCCGAACATTGCTGTTTTGTCAGCCACAATGAAGTTACAAGCTAGCGCTAATTCCATACCACCGCCCAAACATTGGCCTCGCACTACGGCCATGGTGGGTACTGAAGTGCGAGCTAGCTCATAGAAAACCGCATGGAAGGCCTTTAACATCATGGCTGCTCTGTCTTTCGTGTGCTCCGGTACGCTGGCGCCGAACGAGAAATGTTTTCCTTCGCCTTCGAAAACAACCAACTTCACATCTTTATTCGAGCATAAGCCTTGCAAGGCATGGAGTATTTCGCGCAGCATGGCTGCTTCCAGTACATTGCCTTTCGGGGCGTTCAGCACTACCTTGATCACTGTGTTACCAAACAGCGATTCGCACTTTATCAGCTTGTATTCCATCAATCACCTCCTGAAGAACAAAAAGGCGGGAACCCTTCTTATCAGAGTCCCCGCCTAATTGATCGTTTTAGCTTTTACTCCTGGGGTTTGGCAAAAACCTGCTCCCAAGCGTCAGGCTGGAATCTCGCGCCTTGGGCGATAAGCTGTCTCCACTTAAGGAAGTCAATGACATCTTTGCCTGTGATCTTCTTGGTGTTGAAAGCATTGAATCCCAAGTAGGCTTCGTATGCCATGTTGGCCATCAACCAATGTCTATTGGCTAGTTTGGTTTGATCCCAGAAGAATTTCTTTTTAGCTCGGATCCCATCTATGGCCTTAATTAAGCAGCCCGGGAACAGATTTGCAAAAGTCCATATGACTCGGTTTACCTCTCTATCCAGAAGTTCAAAGTCTCTGGGCAGGTCTTTCATCATTTCTTTAGCTTCTTTTGCGGCAGCACCTGTTTTGAATTCACCGTAAACTATTTCGCCGTCAGCTACGTAAGTGTCAGTGATTACAAGGGGGTTGCGTATGAACTTGTCTCCCATCTTCAACACCGGCACTACCTTCGAGATGAGATTCTTTGCTTTCATCTTGTAAGCACTCCACAACTCGCAACTGACGCAGTTCCACATCGCATCTTCCATGGAAAGGAACCAGGGGAGAAAGTCAGTTGAACCACCATCAGGGCTGGAACCATGTCGTGCGCCGGCCTGTCCGAAGATTGCTAAGTCGCTAGAGATAGCTATATCGCACGCCATCCCTATCTCTTGACCACCAGCCACCCTCATACCATTGACGCGACATATGACTGGTTTCTTGCAGTTCAGGATGGAGTCAACCATCCCATTAAAAAGATCCATGTACTCACCATATTCATGGGGCCGCATGGAATAATACTCGGCGTATTCCTTGGTATTGCCACCTGTACAGAATGCGTTGTCGCCTGTACCAGTAAAAACGGCAGCGACAACTGAACGATCTTGGCTAGCCGCTGAAAATCCGGCGATGACACCTTTGACCATTTCCGTAGTGTATGAGTTGTACTGCTTTGGATTGTTTAGGCGAATCCAGGCAACGTAGAGACCATCAATTTCTTTGCCGTCCGGAGACGTGAGGGGTTTTTTCTCATAGACGGTACAGGGGGCTTCTGTTCCCCAGTGCTCTGAACCAATGAGGATATGATCTTTTTGGCTATTGTCACGTGGCAACCAGTCTAAGGACATGCTATTCCTCCTTTGGGGGCATGATATAAATTTCGTCCGGCTAATAAACAGCCGGCGCCTGAAGCTACTGAAACACCGTTCTGACACCTGCGTAAATCTGATTATCGCTAGGAGTCCTATGATTTAACCGGTTCGAATGCATAGAATACCCTTGGGATATTAACAACCTCCCTTCCTGACTCTTGGGGTACCGGATCAATGTCAAAAACGGCCAGCTTTACCTTGTCACCCGGCTTTAGCTCGCCCTCTTTGCAATTGATGATCCTTACAAAGAAAGTTCTTTTCCCACCTAAGTCCACCAGTGCATGGATTAGGGGGGGCTTACCGAAACCCAAAGGAACGCCTACCACTTCTTCTGTGAAGTCAATAACTGTTCCTTCTGTAGGCCAGTCTATCCATTCCATGTTGGTGCTGTAACAATCAGGGCACAGTATACGCGGTGGAAAGGGTTCGGACCCACAGTCCTTACACTTGGTGGTAGTAAAACGTCCTTCCTTCAAATACTCGTAAAATTTGTAAATCTGATTAAATTCCTTGGATTCCTGCGGGAACAGGTCCATCGTGATCATGTATTTTCCTTCGAGTATCGAGATCCCTGGGGTACTCATGCGACCTCCTTGCCATAAATCAGGACGGTATGAGCAGCGATGAAACCACTCAAGTTGTGCGTCAGTCCAATCGAAGCCCCGGGAACCTGCTGAATGGCATCACCCCTAAGTTGTCTCATTACCTCGATGGCCTGTCTTATTCCCGTGCCGCCAAAAGGATGGCCGCATCCCAAAAGACCGCCGTCGGTGTTGGTAGGCACTTGTCCGCCGAAGTCATTTTGACCGTCCGCTACAAAAGGACCGCCTTCTCCTTTCTTGCAGAATCCTAGGTCTTCCATCTCGATGATTTCTGAGATGGTGAAACAATCGTGGGTCATAGCCACATCGATGTCTTTAGGCTCAACCCTTGCCTTTCTATAGGCTTCCTGTGCCGCGATCTTCAGTGCCTCCCATGTGGTCCAGTTGGGCATATTGGCAGACATGTTGTTTACTGACGCTTGACCTGTGCCCCGAATATACACTAACGGTTTGTCTGTCATGGACTTGGCTTTTTCTTCTACGGCCAGTACAACAGCAGCGGCGCCGTCTGTGATCGGACAGCAGTCATACAAAGTCAGCGGCGCCACGATCATTCGCCCGTTCATGACCTCTTCCATCGTCACCGGCGTCTGAAACTGCGCCTTGGGATTTTTCGATGAATTCCGACGGTTTTTCACTGACACAGCTGCCAAGTGTTCTTTCTTAGTGCCGTACTGCTTCATGTGCTGCTTGGCAACCATTGCAAAGGCTGGGGGTGGTAAACCTAGGCCTTGGGTACCATCCCAGTCATGGTCCACTGAGGCCAGTTCGCTATAAAAAACCTCCCATTTTTGTGGCGTGTAGAGCTTCTCTCCGCCAGCAACCATTACCACATCTGCCTGGCCTGACTTGATCAATGCAAATGCAAGGATAATTGCTGAACTACCGCTTGCGCATAGGAGTTCCACCCTGGCACACACACTCCTAGGCTTGACCCCGACATATTCAGCAACCAGCGGGGCCAAATGCGTCTGATACGAGGTGCGCTCTGTGTAGGCGGACGCCACCAGCAGTCCGTCAATATCCTTGGGGTTCAGATGTGGATTGTCGTCGTAACAGGCCTTCGCTGCCTCTTGAAAAAAGTCGCGCTGACTCCCGTCACGAACTCCCCACTTTGACATTCCCCCGGCGATTACGCACACGTTACGTTCCATAAATGTGTACCTCCGGTATCTGTTTCGGGCCGGCTTCCTAAGCCTTATGCTCCCGGATTGATGTTTCTGAAACTTTCACCGCTTGAGGGGTCTTTGCCACTCGGGTATGGGTTCTCGCGAATCGATGTCCTGAGGAATAGATTCCAGACGTTCCCCTACACATTTTTTCACTTTACAGTATTACCTCACCATAACGCAACTACTTTTTGCGACTGGGCAAGAGAAAATTATTCAGCATCTTTGACCCTAATGTTTTGTTATAGCAAGTAAAGTTTATCAAGCTATCCAAAGACATCCGGAGACCACCTTCTAAAATACTAAACTAGGCAGTTCATTGACGTGAACTGATAAATTGATCCTCTTCTCACTCATCAATAAATGCACGCTGCCATACCAAGGGCTCGCTGATCATTGCCCAAAAATGTCATCTCTAGTTTTCTACTTAGTAAAGAAAACTTGGAACGCCTTGTGGCACATCCATACATCATCCTTAGAGCTGAGCTCCATAGGAGAATGCATTCCTAGCAATGCAGGACCACAATCAATGATCTCCATTCCACAGTTTGCCAAATATTTTGCTACAGTACCTCCCCCACCTTCGTCGATTTTACCTAGGTCCCCAGCCTGCCAAACTACGTCATTGTCATTAAATAGTTTCTTTACCCAGTGCACATATTCGGTATTGGCTTCTGATGCCATATACTTACCACCGTGGCCCGTGTACTTTGTCAGATTGATCCCATAACCTAGGAATGCACAATTTCTTTTTTCATACACTTCCGGATAAGTAGGATCAAAAGCTGCTGTCACATCGGCAGAAAGGGCTCGGCTGCTATAAAGGCATCGTTGAACAGCCCTGGCATTAGGTTCAACTCCGGTGCTGTCAATAAGATCCATTAGGAACATCTCGAATACTCTAGATTTGGCGCTAGTATTTCCTTCACTGCCGATCTCTTCTTTGTCATAGAAAACTGTTACAGCCGTGTACTCTGGATCCTTGGTTCCTAGTAGGGCTGTCAAGGCCGTGTACGCGCAGATGCGGTCGTCCTGTCCGTAGCCTAGAATCAAACTCCCATCGAAGCCCGAGTCTCTCGGAGGTTCAGCCGGAACCACTTCTATTTCAGCGCCTATAAAATCTTCTTCTCTAATCCCGTATTTTTTGTGAATGATGTCCAGAATAGCTAGTTTGACTCTTTCGCCGGCATCCTTGTCAGGGTACGGCTGACCTCCTACCACTACATTCAAATTTTCAGCAGGAATGAACTCCGACGCCTTTTGATCCATCATTTTACGAGATAGGTGGGGTAATAGATCAGGGATGGTAAACACGGGTTCGTCATGCGCAAACCCTAGTTCAATATTTACGATACTGCCATCACTTTTAATAACGGTCCCGCACAAGGCCAAAGGACGCCCAACCCAATGATATTTCTTAATTCCTCCGTAATAGTGGGTCTTTAGGAATGCAATTCCTGCCTCTTCAAATAGCGGATTGGGTTTAAGGTCTAGCCGGGGGCAATCAATGTGGCACGTAATTATGCGTAGTCCCTCGGTCAGGGGCCGCCGTCCTATTACGGCCAACGCGACCAATTTATCCCTCGATACGTGATACACCCTGTCTCCTGGAATGGTACGGTCAGACAACTGAGTATAACCCTCAGTTTCCGCAGCCCCTATAATCATCCTTGCTGCCTTGCGTTCCGTTCTGGCATGGTTGAGAAAATCTTTATATCCCTCACAGTAGTCAAAGACTGCTTTGCGTTCAGCCTCTGGAATGGTATCCCAGCATCGCTTGGGTTCACGGGCGAGAAGTTTTTTCAGTTCCTTAGTCTTCTTAGACTCCTTTTTTTCGGCCATATCTAAAGACTCCTCAATCTTCGGCGGGGTTCCCAACAATATAGCCGTTGACTTGCCATTATGGCAAGTTACTGACCTACCAGTTTTTGAATAGATACTTTGACTACCGTTTGAATTTCCAAGGGGGGTCTAACGGATTGAATTGCTCAGACATGGCTCTGGGTTGGTCGGATACGGGTCCAAGAGGTCCCTCTAAAGCAGCGGCAACTGATTTCATTGGTTCGAGCACTAAGTTGTTCTTGGATAAGAATTCACGAGCCGTATTTATTGGTGTGGCGAACCCTATTCCCTGACTTTTCCAAAGGAGTATGGTATTTATTCCGATGACCTCACCAGCCATATTAAACAGAGGACCTCCAGAATTCCCTAGATTCATGGCGGCGTCTATCTGAATAAGCGGTGGGTAACCCGCGCCGGGTATAGTCCTCTTTTGCGCGCTCACTATGCCTATCATGATGGATTGACCTATTCCGTAAGGGTTGCCAATGCCAACAACCCATTCCCCTAACTCTATATTATCTGAATTCCCAAACTTTACTGGCTGAAGACCCTCAGCCTCTATTTTGACAAGAGCCAGATCATTTTTTGTATCTTTGTAAAGTATTCTAGCGAAATATTTTTTTCCGTCGAGCAGCTCTACTTCGATCTGAGTACCGTTGCGCAAGACGTGTTCATTTGTAAGGATGAGCCCGTTTCTAGAGACTATGAAACCAGCCCCATATCCCATGGCCTTGCCGTGGTTTTCACTGGAGAAGTTCATTTTCCCCAGCGACCACTGAGAACCAGGTTCTAACATTCGGATGGAAACAACTGATGGATTGACCCTTTTGATCAACTCTCGTATATCTGGGTAGGAAAAGTATCTAGGCTGTTGGTCTTCATGGCGGGGCTCGTAAGCCAGGGATAACGGTTGAGGCCGAAAAGGCATGGGTGAGAGCCCTATAGGACTTTTAACACTTGCAACGCTATTCTCTGCTCTGTGCACCACCGCAGACGGAGCTAAGGCCGTAGGGCCAGAAGGAGTTGCTGCCTTTTTGACAGACAGGTCGCTGGCCATAACGCATTTGCCATGCAAAACAGGAAAAGCGACAACACAGCAGATAAATACAGCGAGACCCCAACGGAAAGGCATCATACAACAGCTCCTTGTGTGCGCTTTCCCGATGAGCAGCCAGATGCCGGCTCTTGAATCCGGGAATCGACAAGTGATATATGCAGCTTTAGCACTAAATGTCAACTGATTTCTCTTATTTTAGGCACTCGGCTCATGACCAAGCATTAAGAACTTTTAGTTAACAATTATAAGATTTTGTGATCGTTATTTAATGTGTTAGATCTTATTTTTCAAACCCTAACGGAGCACTTGTAACATGTACGAAGTCGAAGTCATAGAAACATTTTCTGCGGCACATCGCCTTAGAGATTACAATGGAAAATGTGAACATTTGCATGGTCATAATTATCGCGTCCACGTCACTGCAAGGGCGCACACCCTGGGCAGCGGGGGTATGGTTATAGACTTTGCGCAGCTCAAGACCATACTGTCTCAGGCATTAAGCAAGCTAGACCACACGTATTTAAATGATGTTCCGCCATTTGATAATGTGGAACCATCTGCAGAGAACATCGCCGCTTTTCTCTTTCAGGAGTTAGAGAAAGGGCTTGGAGCCAAGGGCAAGCTTATACATTGCGTATCCGTGTGGGAATCCGACAAATCCAGGGCTGCTTTCATACGAGACGAGTCTCTAGTAAGTGCATGAGTTAATTCCAACGATGATTACCATGGCCTGAAGAATTGCCAGCACCATTGCTTACTACAAAGCTTGATTTCCTCATTAACCTACTGTACTGCTTTGATGTGTAGTTTCGCACCACAGCTAGCTAGTATGAATCCATCCATTACCATGGTTAGACGATTTGTAGCGAGGAGATCGGAATTGAGAATTCACAGTATACCTGACGTCCAAAGCAGAGCCGATAACAGGAAGATACCCATCGATAAAGTCGGCGTAAAAGGTCTGCGATATCCCATTCGTGTAAAGGACAGAGCAAAAGGATTTCAGCATACCGTAGGGCTTTTCGACCTTTTCGTTAATCTTCCCCATAATTTTAAGGGGACCCATATGAGCCGCTTCATCGAGGTACTAAACGAATTTCGCGGAGAAATCTCTATGGAGAAATTTGAAGAGGTTCTCCAAAAGATTAAGAAAAAGCTTAATGCCAAAAGCGCTCACATGAATGTAGAGTTCCCGTATTTCGTGGAGAAGAGAGCACCCATAACTGCTACACCGGGACTAATGTCTTACACATGCTTTATGAGGGGAGCCCTGTCAGATCGCTTTGATCTGATCGTGGGCGTGGAAGTACCAGTTACTACGGTCTGCCCTTGTTCAAAAGAAATTTCACAATACGGCGCGCATAATCAGAGAGGTCTGGTAAGGGTTCAGCTCAGGTTCAAGAAATTCTTTTGGATAGAAGAAATCATAGAAATTGTCGAAGCTTCGGTAAGTTCAGAGATTTACTCGCTTCTGAAAAGGCCCGATGAAAAATACGTGACAGAAAAGGCCTATGAGAATCCCATGTTTGTCGAGGATGTGGTGCGCGCATCCGTGACGCGACTTAAAGAGAGAAACAACTTCCCGTGGTACCGTATCGAGGCTGAAAATTTTGAATCAATTCACAATCATAGCGCTTATGCCATGATAGAAAAAGACTTCTCACCCGAGCCTGAATGTTTCCAAGGTACAAGTGCGCTTAGAGGGAATGGTTCTTTGTAATATCTCATCATATGGTTGGGATTTTATTGACATTTACGTCTTGTGGCCTTAAACTTCTGGCCCGAGGACGCATGTTACTTTGATGTGCGGTATAGAAGTCCTAGGGCGTGGTTTTAACACGGCGATATTAATCATAAATACGCGCTGTACATAACCCCCATCCATTCGCTGAGAGTGAAGTATGATTGATCACCTAGAGCGATTGTTTCCAAAAGCCTTCGACTCCTTAACTAATAACTATCCCCTAAGTATCTCCGTTACCACGGCTATGCAATGGTCAGATGAAAGTCTTTTAGAGCTCAACAGGCCCTCCACCTCGGCTTCGAGGCATTTTGGATTGTTGGCTCTACTCATGTTGGCAATCCTCCCTTTGTCAGTCTGCGCCATGGAGCCGGCATTCCAAGACCTTTCAATGGAGCGGCTTTTAACCAGAGGACGAGAATTGAGAAGCATTCCTGTGTCAACCACTCACCCTTCAAAACTATCCAACACTTCTGTAACGAGCAATAATGTGAAATCGAGCCTCAAACCAAGTCTCCACTCAGTGAAAGACACTTTTCAAATACAAGCATTGCCTCCAACAAACCTTGGACATTTACTAGGCACCCGTGCATCTCATCAGGGCATTAGCAAAATAATGTCTAATTCCACTGACAAACAACACTCTGTTGACTATGTACCTCTTAAAATGCCTGACGAGCTACCGACGATCTCTCGCATCATAGAATTCGGCAGAGTGCCTCCGTCAAGCATATCCCCCCTACGATCCAAAGCACCAATGGTTAAGGCCAAGGCATTGCTTTGTCTTGACTGCGGCTCTAACCAGGTACTTTTAGACAAGAATAGCGATCTAGCCCTTCCCATCGCCAGTATCACGAAGCTTGTTACTGCCATGGTAGTAATAGACGAAATGGACCTTGATCGTGTTTGCGAGGTGCCGCGGGACATAAAGAAAATAGAAAAGCATGTTGTAGGTATCCGCCCAGGTGATCGGATAACCGTACGGGATTTGCTTCACGGTTTACTCATTGAATCTGGAAACGATTGTGCAGAAGTGCTCGCGCGTCACTATCCAAAGGGAGGTCGCTCTGGCTTTTTAGCTGCTATGCAGAGGAAAGCCAACGAGATCGGCGCCACCAAGACAAGGTTTTACACGCCCAGCGGTCTAGACGTTAAATTAAACGGAACCGATGTTAAGACCGGCGACCCAGCTGCTAAGCTTTCCAATACAGCTTCTGCATACGATGTCGCCCTAATTGCAAGAAAAGCTTTCTCATACCCTTTGATAGGACATATCGCCCGCTTGAAGACATACTCGTTCCGAACTGTTAATGCCAACCCTAGGGAATATAAGCTTGTCTCAAACGATAAACTGTTGGAGAGAGGACTTCCTTTGGAGGGCGCAAAAACAGGTTACACAGATGCAGCAGGTAAATGCATCGTAGCGCTTTTCAAGGATCACGAGAACGAGCGTCTGGTAGTTGTTCTAAATGCTCCCCGCCATTTCAATGCTGCAGAAAAGATTTACCGCTGGGCATCCCAAAAATGAACATCTCCATCTTTTGGAGGAAGTAGCCATAAAAAGTGACCTCCAGCGCGGCCTCTCATGCCCACTAACAATGGGGGCCATAACGATAACTTTTATCACTTTTTTTCGTAATGGATGGATTTTCGGGTCTCTACATTGAACGGTCAATTCACCTTCAATACCTCGAATGCTGACATTGCCACGTCGCCCCATGCCTTGGCAATTACGAAGGCCGCTAATGTGGCCCCGACCGCTCCGAATCTTATCTTCGTGGATTACCACTTTTTACCTGAAAATATCCTGCTATTTTCATGTCCTGTTGTGACCTATTTTTATTCAGAGTTCTTGGGAATGACTTAGCGGAGCATTCACAACATTCTGGTTTATGCCTGGTCTCTAAATTTCGGTCGGAATCGAAAGCCAATCTCTCCTCCCAGACTTCCAGTTCTCGGCAAATCACAGCCACGGCATGAATGAATTTAGTGTTTACTTTGCAGAGGCGCTCCCACTGCCCAAGCCGTATTGCCTTGACTCCTACTGATGTGTCAAGCATATTGTCTTTCAACTACATTCGTCTATTATTCAACCCCAAAGGGCTTCCATAGAGTGGATGAGTAAAGATTTGTTGCCAAAATTTATTCAAAATCACTACGAGGTTCACGAGTGGCGACACGCGTGCGCAATACTGAAGAACGATTTTCCTCAGGAATGGCAGGACATCATCGATTTATTGACGCGCTTTAGGCTATGCAGAAGCTGGCTAGTTTCGAGTGGAGGTAGTAAATCTAAAGTAGCTTCCTCAATCGACGGCTTTCTGGCGTCCAGAGGCTGGATAGAAAAAAATTCTCTACCTCTGTCATCATAGATGACCTTACCCTAGACTCCCCGACACACAAGGTGGATTGCTACAAAAACAGGGTTGCTTTAGAAATAGAATGGAATAACAAAGATCCGTTTTTCGATCGCGATCTCAATAACTTTCGCCTTCTGTTCGATCTTAGAGCAATAAGCGCGGGTATCATAATCACAAGGAGTGACGAACTTCAAACTATTTTAGATGACCTAGGCCGAGGCAATTCGTTCGGCGCATCGACGACTCACATGTCCAAGTTGCTGCCGAGAATAGAGGGTGGTGGTGGCGCAGGTTGCCCGATATTGGTTTTCGGAATCACAAAGAAACTGTACAGAGAGGGCTGCTAGGCATGAATAGTGCGTCTTTGAAAGAAAATTTCCTAACAGGGGTGAAGCATCGAAACTACCGCACGATCTTGGCTGATCCGCCGTGGCAGTTCACAAATCGAACTGGCAAGATGGCTCCAGAACATAAGAGGTTGTCAAGGTATAGCACTTTGAGCACAGAGGAGATAGCCTCCCTACCGCTCGCACAAGTCGTTGCCGAACAATGTCACCTATATCTCTGGGTGCCCAATGCTCTGTTATCTGAAGGCCTATTCGTAATGAGTGCCTGGGGATTTACGTACAAGACCAACATAGTATGGTACAAGATACGTAGAGATGGCGGTCCCGACGGGCGAGGCGTTGGCTTCTATTTTAGGAATGCCACAGAGATGGTCCTGTTCGGTGTACGAGGCAAAATGCGGACTAAAGCAGCCGGAAGAAGACAGGTCAACGTCATTATAGCACAAAAAAGAGAGCATTCTAGGAAGCCGGATGAATTATATGCAATCGTTGAAGCATGCAGCCCAGGGCCTTACTTGGAGCTATTTGCCAGAGGTAAGAGGCAGGGTTGGGATCAGTGGGGCGATGAGGCCGAACACTACGAGATTCACTGGCCTACTTACGGTAATCACAGTCATTCAACTGCTAATCTCAGCATTTGGGAAACCTACTATGACTGAGATTCCTCGTCCTGACTTCAATTCATCTTAGGACTTTAACACTTTTTATACGCAACAGCAATTATTTCAATGTGTTAACATTCTCCAGAGACGCCACTTGTCTCACCTTGTCGCACCTCGAGGGATATCAAATAGCTACCGGACGTGTTTCCGCAATACCGTCAAAGTATAGCCCAAAAAATAAGCGTTAAAACGGTTCAAGTTGACAAGGGGGGCTTGAATACATTAGTCTGAGAGTGCGTGAGGCAACTGGAGAGGAGGGTACTGTTATGGCAATCGGTAGGGTCGCAAGGGTCACAGAGGTGATAGCAGGCTCCCCAAACAGCTTCGATGAAGCAGTCACCGTAGCCTTCGAAAGGGCGAATAAGACGCTCCGGAACATAACCGGCATGAAGATTACCGATATGAGCGTCATGTGTGAAGCAGGGAAAATCCAGGAGTATCGCGTACGGGCAGAAGTCATTTTTGTTTTGGAGTAACAAGTCTGGCGTCAACTTTAATGACTTATTTTCCCGTTGCCTCACACATCACATGACCTCAGACTAACAAAAGCTGATCCCAGAATAATTACAAGCCAGTAAATAGAGCTCCCTGCCTAAATCCTAGGATTTCCATCTGTCGCAATAAATTGTTTCGCACCTTTCGACGGTCCAACATCCATAAAGGTGCTACAAGTTCCTCCGGATGCGGGTCTGAAGTCATCCGATGTACAACTACTTCCGGTGGTAATACATTCAAAACCGCTATAATCGCATCACGCGCAGCCTTTTCAGAGAGAGGCTCGTATTCACCTTGATTATAGAGTTTTTCTAGCTCTGTTCCTCGGACAACGTACAACGGATGGAGCTTAACTCCGTGAATGGGGGCTCTGGCCAGGGCTTTTGCCGTAGCAATCATATCATCCTGCGTTTCCCCCGGGAGACCGAGGATGACGTGAACCACTACGGGTATCCCGCGGCTTTGCGTGCGACCCAGTGCATCGAAAAATTCCTCCGAGCCGTGGCCTCGCTTGATCAATTTCAACGTGCGGTCGTGGACAGATTGCAATCCGTATTCCATCCATATGAGATGGCTTTCAGCTAATTCAGCGATCATATCTAGAGTCTCGTCAGGGACGCAATCTGGTCTTGTGCCGATAGCCAGCCCTACTATTTCTGGTCTTGCCAGAACTTCCTGGTAGAGTTTGCGTAGCTGATTTGCCGGTCCGTTAGTGTTGGTATAAGATTGAAAATATCCTATAAACTTCCTCGTGGCGTAGCGCTTACTTAGTGCCTCAATCCCCGTATCAACTTGCTGCGCGATGGTGAGGCCTTTGGAAAGAGCACCTGTCCCTGAACCTCGGCTGTTGCAATATATGCACCCCTTGAGCCCTTTCGCCGGGTCACGGTTGGGACACCCTAGACCTGCATCTATGGTAATTTTGCGTACAGGTTCGCCGAATCTCTCTTTGAGCCACGAAGAAAGTGTCCGGTACCTTGGCGTGGACGGATTCATTGTTGCACCGTCAGCATTTAGTCTCTATAAGTGTAGCATTCCAACTCATCATTTGCACGCGGAGTGACTCTTGAAAGCCGAAACCATCTTTGTCTGTCGTGAATGCGGCAAAATCTTTCCCAAATGGATGGGGAAATGCCAAGGCTGTGGAGCTTGGAACTCGGTGGAGGAAACCGAGGCGCCTCGTCAGAAACACTCGGCACATCCAACCCTCGAATATGACAAAGGTTTGGTCTTTCCCATAAATGAAGTCCCATGTGGATTGAATAAGTATCTTCAGACTGGCATTGGTGAGCTCGACAGAGTTCTCGGAGGCGGAATAGTGCCTCGAAGCGTAACTCTCGTGGCAGGGGATCCTGGTATTGGAAAAACAACTCTTCTCATGCAGGCGCTTGATCGGCTTTCAGATGCCAATATCAAAACGCTTTATATATCAGGAGAAGAGTCAGCGGAACAACTTCGACTGAGAGCCGACAGACTTGGCGTAAAAGGCGACTCTTTTCTCATAATGATAGAAAATCAGATTGAGGTAATTTCGGAGGCATTGGAAAAAGTTAGACCGGAAGTTATGGTTGTGGATTCTGTCCAGGCCTTGTATCGTCAGGATGTCCAAGCCCACGCTGGAAGTGTCTCGCAAATACGCGAAGCAGCATCAAGCATCATTCAGTGGGTGAAGTCAAGTTCCTCTGCGTGTTTTATTGTGGGGCACATTACTAAAGAAGGCGCAATCGCAGGACCCAAGATGTTAGAACACATGGTAGATACTGTGGTGTACTTCGAAGGTGAACGCGGACATCCTTATAGACTGCTTAGAGCGGTCAAGAATCGCTTTGGTCCTGTGAGTGAAATAGGGGTATTCGAAATGCACGAGTCTGGATTAGAGGAAGTGGCCAATCCATCAGAACTTTTCTTGTCAGAGCATCCCGAGGGAGTATCAGGTTCAGTAGTGACCTCCATAGTGGAAGGATCTCGACCAATCCTAGCAGAGATTCAAGCCTTGGTAACAGGCCCAGTACCAGGACAAGGCCGGCGAATGTGCGTCGGAGTCGAACCCCAGCGGCTTGCCCTACTCGTGGCAGTGATGGAAAAAAAATTGGGACTCTTTCTAAACGATCAAGACATTTTCGTGAATGTAGTTGGAGGTATCAGGGCATGTGATCCGGCTTGCGATCTGGCAATCTTCTCCGCCCTGCTTTCTTCGATCATTGATAAACCTGTGCACCAAGGGGCGCTTGTCCTAGGCGAAATAGGACTTTCAGGAGAAGTAAGGCGTGTCTCCCGATGCATGGAACGCATAAACGAGGCCGTAAGGCTGGGGTTCACTAAAGTGTTTGCCCCCAGCATAAATACTGATCCCAATGGAATGCCTGAGGGTATTAGTTTTACGGAAATAAGACATGTAAAATATCTTAATGAGATACTATTCGGCTAGGAGCGTTTACTTTTTGCTCGCTGGCCTCACCAGCTTGTTTTGGATATGGATTAAACGTAGAGAGATTCGATCATCGAAGACCGTCTATGGACACAGTCTGGGTGGAAACAATGTCCCGTACCTACAGACATTATCCTACATAAGTGTTTCAGATTCCATTGTTTGCTTTGCTCTCCTGTGTGAGAAATTATCGGTCAGAGGAGATTTGACCCCTGGAGAGGATTATCTATGGACAGATTGACTCGAGGCGTAGGGGCTCGCATTCGGCTTTACAGGAGAAAGAAGAATCTTTCCCTTACAGATTTGTCGCGTTTGACAGGCATAGCTGCCTCAAACCTCAGTTCAATAGAACTCAATAAGACTTCCCCGACGCTAAATACCCTCATAAAAATTGCAGATGCCTTTGATATGAAGGTGTGAGCGTTGCTCGACGAGATGCTTTACGGAGCTGCAGTCCATTGTCCAGCGTCCCAAGCTCGCCCAAAGGCCAATCATGCCGAAGGCGTCTCCGTAGCAGCGCTTACTGACCAAGTTCAGAAGGCCGAAATGCATGTAAGGATTATAAAGGTAAGATCAGACAATCCTAGCTTTACCCTGGATTCACCTAGTGATTCCTTCCTGTATTGTCTCCAAGGAAAGGCTAAGATTTCGGTGCAAGGCGTGCATTACGTATTAGAGCCTGGAGATGGCATATATGTGAGGGCTTACACCTGTGCCAAGTGCTCTTCCAGCTCTGAAAAAGAGCTTCGCCTACTTAGCATATCCCATCGGTAAGTTGTTGTTATTCCCGCAGTTAAGGCCTTCGCTACCTTAATTCTTCTTTTTTGTGTATCCCTGGGCAGCTAATTGAGCTAGAAACTGCTTTGCCGAGCCTTTTGGAACATGAATAGAATGCGTGATACGAGCTCCGGCGTATCGTGCTGGAAAAACGGCTTTTTCCGGAGGGATGCCGGAATTAAGTTCCCAGACGGTTCTAGGGCTGACGCCCAACATCTTGGCCATGGCTGCCATGGGAAGGTCTTTAATCAGTACCACCTTGTTTACTGTGTCGAAATTCAAAGACCTATTATGAGCCGGAGGTACTCCGTAGAAGTCCCTGTTATGACTAATAACAGATAGAGCGATCCAACGAGGCACGTATTGTTCGGTCTCCTTTGGCAGCGGAGTATCCCAGTACGACCTAGTTCCAAACGCGTTCATGCGCTGAAGAACCCTCGCAGGCCCAGCGTTATACGCGGCGGCTGTAAGAAGCCAATCTGAAAACCCTTGTTTTTCTGTACCGTCATCCAAGGTTATTTTCTTTACCCCATACATCCAGGCAAGATAACGCGCCGCAGAATGGGTAGATTTCACAAGGTCTCCGCGCTCATCCTTCCAATTAGTGATACGCATTTTCCAATCGTATTGATCAGCTCCAGAAGGGCCTTTCTGGGCTGTTGACTTTATGAATTGCCAGTAACCAAAGGCACCTGCGGATGACAAAGCCCTCCCGTTGTAGTTGCTCTCTATGGCTGCCAAGTAAATAAACTCAGGAGGTAGGCCGTATTCTTTCAGGATAGGGCTTATCGTCTGTCTGAGTTCGTCAGCGCGTTTGAGCCATAAAAGAACCCTTGAACGCCTATCAAGCAAAAGATAATTAATCTCACGAACAATTCGCTCGTAAACGTCATTCCTGCCGATGGGCACTTCATGACCGGCAAAAACAAAAGATCCCTTTCCTACTGTTGGAGGCAGATCATAGAGAAATCCTCTAGGAAGGCTCTCGAAGTGGGGTGGATTGGCTTCCAGCCAAGGCACAGGTACCAGCATCAATGACACAAACAGGCAAAATATGAGTCGGAATGGAAAACAGCGTGTATTTACTACACTCCATTCGGCGAGGGACACTCCATTTACAGTTTTATTAACCAACGCAATACTGCTCTGCCAAATTGATGAGGCAGTGTAGTGTAAACCTATGTGTCGCTGCCACTCTAATACACGGCACAGGCCTCCTGGTCTAAAAAACAATGGCAACCACTCTTTCCAGGAGCATAAGGTCTGTTCTCTTAATGCTTATGCTCCTATAATACGGACTCATGGACCTGAGAAGGAGTTCATCACCTGCAAAATGCACCTTTTTTACGAAGGCCTTCCCTGTGCTGCGATCCTTGAATATAACGAGATCTCCTTCTCGAACCTCTTCCCATGATTCTGGCTTCACAAACAGCAAAGTCCCATCACTAAAAAATTCGCTTAGACTGTCACCGCGTACTCGGACACAATACAAGTCCTTTGCGGAGGCTGTATCGACTCCAGGAGGCATAGGCACATGTTCAAAACCCTCGCCAACCGTATATCCACCGTCAGTGAATTCGAACCCCTCTCCAGCGCTTACGTGGCCTACCAATGGAATGCTAATTTGGTCTCTTTGCCTTCTTGGGTTGCCAGCCAGTTCCTCTGCAGCAAGTGCCGCCTCTTGCAATTCTGACGACTTGAAATCCATACGGACGCCGTTGGTTTCTAAATCCCAGGTCCACTCAAACGATTTTCCTTCCAAGTAGTCCACCAACGCATTTTCTACAAAGGCTTTGCTAGCTTTTGCTTGAGATACCAGCGTCTTAAATCTGGTCGGTCCGTATGCCCTTGAACCATGTATTTCCTCATGGATAAAGAGATAAATCTTTGTCAGCAAACCTATGGCGATATTTTCCGCAGGGTGGAGCTCGAGCAAATTGATCTCATCCGACAAACGCCTTTGGTTTTTTTTTAGTCGCTGCAGCAACAGAGCCCGCATTCGGGGAAACCTCGCTACCGGCCGTGGCGGTATTCTGTGCAGTTCGTGACGAACAATATCTAACAGGTCTGACTGTGAAACATTTAGGATTGCACACCAGACACTCAGTTGAGCTTTGTTTCTGGGACGCCCGAAATCCGGGGGGCGCTTTTTACCCGTGAGCAACTGGGAAATATAAGCCGGGGAGACCTTGAGCTCATTCGCCAACATCTTCTGAGTCTTGCCAAGAAATCTAGCTCTCTCTTTTACGTAAGCGGCAAAAGTCTTCACCAGGATTTATTCAACCTCATCAGGCCATCAAAAGGCCCCCGGCGCAAACAATCTCTATGCGTGGGGAGTCTCATTTGAACATTATTGTAAAAATGTTAAGGTGTTAATGATTATATGTCAAGTTGGAGCCTGTACACATCAGTCCACAGGCCAGAAAGACCTGTGGACTGATAGGCACCAGTATCAAGAGACTGTTCGTTTAGAAGTGGAGAGCAAAATCCAGATAGGGACCTTCGACCGCAACGTCCGTGTAAAGCCTATTCCTGTTCCCCTCAAGCTTCCATTGCTTGTAGCCAAGCTTGAATCCTGCATCAACATTCCTGCTCACCGGAGGAGCAATACCAGCGGCCATATCCCACGTCGAAAGTCCCAATCCGTCAAAGCTCATCCAGCTGAACCGAGCCTCTAGATACGGTTTGAACCAAGAAAAATATCCTGTATTTTCAGGCTCATATCTAACGTGAGCACCTATGGCTGGCTGCAAAACCGTTTGAGAAAAGTCCATTGTATCGCCGTTAACTTTAGCCACCCTTTCCGACCACTTGATAATGTGAAGATCACCATTTGGACCAAAAACCAAGTTACGGCCGAATGATACTTCGTAGTCTGCACCCAAAATCAAAGATGTAATATTCAAATCAGTCTGTATTGCGTCGTCTCTTCTCAAAAGCAGACCAGCAACATTTCCATCAGTGGGGATATGACCTGTACCAGTCCACTTCCATGGAGAATATTCTAACCTAACAGCCACTTTGTCCCATGCCTTTAAGTGCGAATAAAACTCCCACAAAGTCTTTTCTGAGGGCAGCCTTAAGTGGCCATTGAGATTCAGATAAGAGCCTTCTCCTGCCCGACTCACCACCTTAGCACTCCCTATCAGGCTACTGAACAACGGTCGCATGCCCAGGGCAAAGGCGTATCCTCTCTTGGGACACAGTATTTCAGCCCGGGATCGACCAGCGGCTGCTTCCCAATCTCTGTATCTGCTAGGGGACCCCAAGCGCGCCCCCTGAACACCTGAATTTTCTGTCAGACTCGCCTGACCGCGGACTTTGGAAGGGTATTTGGATGCAACGTCCCACGCGCCTGCTGGAAGAGTCAGCATCAGGCAAAGGGCAATCATTACACCTACGGCCACGGGAATCATCGTGCGGCCCCTTGATGTCATAAGCCTACCTCCAGACGGTGATGAACCGGAGCGCCCAACCCCACTTCCATGCTGCTTGCCGCTTTCGACACTGGGCTTGACCTTTCCCCGGAGAGCACCGGATTTTCTTCACTGGCTGGGGAATACATTCAGCTGATCCCCATAGGTCGATTAAACTCGTACCGCAAAATCCCCTAAATGTCAAGTTTTTTTGATTTGTAACTGAATTGATTTTGGTATGTTATCACTAAAACTTAATGTTATATATAAGTATAAGCCCTCGATTGCCCAATTTTATTATCCATCACAATACACAACATACCGCGCCAATTAATCACTTGCCCACACAAAAACGCTCAAACAGCCTGTCCAAAAGCCCCTCATCCACCCTTTCCCCTGTGATCTCCTCCAGAACCTGCAATACACTTCTTAATTCATAGGAAAGTATGTCCAGTTTGGGATACCGCTCTTCCAAGCACATGTGATGGGCTCTCTCCAATGGAATCATAGCCGCATCTAGCAAATGAACACATCTTGTACTCAAGATTATCCTGTCAGCTGCATCAGAGACGACCCGCGTCATCTGCTCGGCCTCTTCTGCTAAGGCATGCTTGAGGGCATCGATCCCCTTGCCAGTCTTTGCGCTTATCCACAATGTGGGGCGAGATATACATATTTCAGGGAGGTCGAAATGGAGAAGCTCTGATGACAATAGGTCTATTTTGTTTACTACTACCAACATTCTTCTGGTATTGCATAGCTGCAGGATGCTCTGATCCACGTCATCCAAGTCAGTGGTTCCATCCAAAACCACAATGACCAGGTCTGCGTTGTCAATAGCTCCTCTGGTTCGTCTAATGCCCTCATCTTCTATCACCCCTTCGGGTTCTCGGATCCCCGCTGTATCCCATAACGAGAAGGTATGTCCTTTCAATACGATTCTATCTTCAATGGGATCCCTAGTAGTGCCGGGGAGTGGCGTTACGATGGCACGATCCTTCAATAATAGTGCGTTGAACAGGGTTGATTTTCCTACATTTGGCTTGCCGGCAATGCATACCCGAATTCCTTCTCGAATTAGGGACGCCTGCTGAGAATGTTGGTGAATGGTTCTGATATCGTCATAGATGTCCTGGAGGTTTGTGGCAAAATTCGGCTGACCAAGTTCGTCGTCTTCGTCGAAATCCAGATGCAACTCAATCTCCGCAAGGAGATTCTTGATGGCGTCTGATATCTCCTTTACGCGAGACGAAGGGGACGAATCTAGGCGCGCCCTAGCGTCCCGTGCCGAAGCCTCAGATTGCGCATCGATTAGATCGATGACGGCCTCGGCTTGGGAAAGATCTAGCTTGCCATTAAGAAAGGCTCTTCGGGTGAATTCTCCGCGAGTCGCTAATCGGGCACCTTGGGACATTACCATACGAACCACCATGTCCAGAACCACGGGGCTGCCATGGAGGGACAATTCCACCATGTCTTCACCGGTGTAAGAGGTAGGAGCTTTGAAGAATATCAAGAATCCGTCATCGATTATTTCTCTTTTGTCGGGGTGAACGATGTGGCCATAAATAGCCGTTCTTTCTGGTATTTTGGTAGCACGTCGGGGATGAAATACGCCCAGGGCAACGGTTAGAGCTTCCGGTCCACTCAGCCGGATGAGCCCAATGGCAGAACGACCTGGGGGGGTGGACAGGGCAACGATAGTGTCAGCATATTGATCTGGTGAACCGTGCACAGCGAGTTCCTGGGCTATCATCAGATAGGATGTGCATCAATGTGTCCTATTTAAGCTCTCTTCTGAGTACATTGGGGGCACGACCTAGTTTTTGACGCTTTATTATCTACTTAACCTTACCTCCCTTTGGAGCACTTTCATAGCCGTCACAGGCTGATGTAAAAATAGTGTTGCCTCCAGACATTTGGTATGGGTCCACCATTATAGCGCTCCTCGAAATTGAACACCAATTCTGACCTTGTTTGGTTTTTAACGCCCACCAAAGTTTGTGTCGAGGAAGATGGCTCGACGATAAGGTCACATGAAATGAGCGGCCTTTGTGTTGCTGGGAGTGGCAAGGCAGCGTGCCAATCTAAACCCAAGCACCATTGAGATTTAGCTTACCGATCAAGGAACACTCTGCTGGAAAAAGGACCCATTCTGACAGAAATTTAGAGATACATTGTAATTGGCTAGGGCACTGGAGGCACACAAACCTAGCCAGCAACTTTCTACCTCCTTCTTCGCTTATTTGCTCCAACCTTTCGTGGGTACACAATGATACGCCGCATCGGGCCTTCACCATAACTTTTCGTGTAAACTTCGCTATCCTCAGCAAGTATTAAGTGCACTATCCGTCTTTCCGAAGGAGGCATAGGATTAAAAGAAACTGGTTTCAGCGTTTTTTTTGCCTTAAGACTCATCTTGAGGGCTGTCTCTCGCAGGCTTTCTCTTTTGCGCTGACGGTAATTTTCAGTGTCAACTATTATCTCTATTCTGCGACTCGATGGTATATTCTTGTTGATGCACTTGCTTAGGATGAACTGAAGAGCATCCAGAGTTTGTCCTCTTTTACCTATGAGCAGGCCTGAGCCGTCGCCCCTTATATCTAGATGGATAGCGCCTTCCACTACCGATGCAGCTACTTCTGCCTCCACGGGGATGCGCTGCAGAATGCCTTCCAATGTTGAACGAGTTCGGCTGACCATCTCTTCGTCGATCACGATCCTAGGAGTCGCTGCAGGATGTTCCTCCTCATCAGGTGTTTCTGGCTCGACTGCAGACTCTGATTCTGGCTCTGTCGGGGTAAGCTCCGGCCTCTCATCGACCACAATCTCCTGGGACACGGTTGGGCTAGAGACGGCTGGTAACTCCTCTTCGGGTTGAACCATTGCACTTGACAACTTGACGCTTACTCTTATGCGGGCGTCTCGATGACCTACGATGCCCAGAAAGCCTCTAGCACTCTCTTCGATTACTTCGATGTCGAGGTCATCCTCACTAAGATTTAGTTCCGCACATGCTTTTGAAATGGCTTCTTTCACAGATTTTCCGGTAAATTCATAGGAAGACATGGTCCCCATCCTCTAACTAATTGATCTATGAAGATATTTTATTGGTGATGAGCTGTTGCCCGATGGATAGTAAATTGCTAACCAGCCAGTACAGGACAAGACCTGACGGAAAACTCAGAAACATGTAAGTGAAGATAACGGGCATGAGAAGCATCATCTTCTTTTGCATGGGATCCCCAGCCGATGGGGTCATCCACTGCTGTAGAACCATGGTGCCACCCATGATTATTGGCGTTACATAATAGGGATCTGGAGCCGACAAGTCATTGATGCACAGAAATATGGACGGCAAACAAACAAAAGGCGCGTGCCGTAGTTCGATGGAATATGAAAGCGCCTGATAAAGTGCTATAAATACGGGTATTTGGAGGAACATGGGCCAGCAGCTTCCCAGAGGATTTACCTTCTGATCTCTGAAAAGCTCCATGGTAGCCTTGTTCAATGCCGCTTTGTCGTCTTTATACTTTTCCTTAAGCTTGGCAATCTGTGGCTGCAGCTCCTGCATCCTTTTCATGGATTTCATACTCTTGTGGGTAAGTGGTATGAACAGGATCTTGATCAGTACAGTCAGTAGAATAATATCTATTCCGTAGTTATTGGTGCCAGGTATCTTGATGCTGCCCACATAAAACCCAGAATTAGAAAACCGTAGAAAAGCCATCAGGTACTCGGACATGATGTCCAAGATCTTGTAGTTGCTGTAAAATAGTGCCCGGGAAAGATCAGATCCCGCTTTGGCGAGGGCGTCGGCCTGCTTGGGTCCAAGGTAAATTCCTAGTTGTGTCTTCGCTGATGACCCAGGAGGTACATCAACTGCCCCGTACCGCACAAGAACCTCAGCAACCCCGTCGCCGGCAGGCTTCACTAAGGTAACTTTGTGGGCTGGATGTGTGCCGAATACCAGTGCCTTAAAAAAATAAACGTCACCAAGCCCCACCCACTTGATCTGACCTGAAGGTTCTTCGTCCCCCTTAATGTCTTTGAAATAGTAGTCTTTCAATTCGTTATTCAAAAGGATTTCCACGCTGTTCCATGAGAAAGGATCCTGGCCTTCTCCTTTGTAAAACTTTTTCCATGGAAAACTGACAAGGTAGTTTCTATGTTCCGACGCGGCGTTGCTAAGAGTAATAGATAAATCAACCAAATAGGTGTCGTGACGGAAGGTAAACTTCCTATGTAAAGTTAGGCCATCTGCCGTGGTGGCTGTCATGCCTATGGTATATTCGGGATTTGTAGGGTCAAGAATCTTGTCCGTTGCCTCATCATCAAAACTGTAAACTAGCCCACTATCAGTAAAGGTGCCGTCTCGCGTAGTAAGCACGATTGACGGTCCTGATGTATTGGGGCCCTCTGGTGTGAAAAGGTTTACGAGGTCTGCCCCATGAAGTTTTACGGTGTAATCCTTGAGTTTGAAAGAAATTATAGTGCCGCCTTTTGACGATATGAGTGCCTCATACAAAGGGGAAGTGACCTTCACCTCCCGGACCACCTGTTCTTGACCTGATGCCTGCGGCTCTAACGGCTTAATGATGCTGGCAAACCTCGAGGCCTCCATCTGTTTTTCCGGGGGACGTTCCTCCTGTTTCTTGGCAGCAGACTTTTCAGGCCTCTGCGTGGGTGTAACTTCCTCTGTTTTCTTCCTAGGCTGTTGCTGGGGTGGTGGGGAAAAGGATTGGAAGAAATACTGAAAACCTACAATTATGACCACTGACAACACGATTGCCAAAATTAGATTTCGATCCATGCGCATCTCCCCTTGGTGGGGTTGTTTTTCCTCTAAATGGTCTTGGTACTCGCTTGGACGGCCTGAGACCTAGGGAACAGGGTCATAGCCCCGTGGCCCCAGTGGCCTGCAGCGAAGAAGCCTTTTGCCAGCCAACCATGCACCCTTAACAGGTCCATGCCTCAAGATTGCAAGTATGGCATACTCAGAACAGGTGGGATAGAACCGACAAGCGGAAGGGAAAAGCGGTGAGAGGAATATTTGATAAAACCTGATCACCCCTACTAGGGCACGCTTACCGAGGCTCACTGCCCCGGACGAAAAAATCTGTCCAGCTCCCTCCGGAGTCGATGTGTACTCAATTGAGTCGCTCCGGCAGTAACTATGAATACTATGTCCGTACCGGGAGTTATCTTGTCCCGATTCAGTCTGAAGTATTCTCGAAGTCGTCTCTTGACGCGATTTCGAACACAAGCGTTCCCAACTCTTTTACTCGCAATAATGCCGATCCGTGACCTGCCCGTCTCGTTGCTCAACACGCGGATATGAAAGTTTGCTGTCCGGAATCGGGCACCTTCCTGCATGATTCGCTGATAGTCAGCGGAACTACGGATTCTGTCCCTCTTGTTCAGTCCGAAACGTTTTTTCTCAGACCGAAAGGCGTTTGCGCCCTTTTGCCCTTCTTCGCTTAAGGACAAGCCGTCCACTCTTTGTTCTCATCCGGATGCGGAATCCATGAGTTCTTTTCCGCGAAAGATTACTCGGTTGATATGTTCTTTTCACAGCGAATCCCCGACCTGTTCGTTAAACCTCTAAAAGCATCATGTAACCAAATCGTTTATCTCAAGTCAAGGGCGTTTTGGGGCGCCTCCTCAACCCTACGTTGGCTTTGAATAATATATTTTATATTACAAACTATTATGGATTAATATTCAACATTATTATTGCATAACAGCTTAACCAGTGATAGATTTAACTTAAATTGCTGATGGAGGTTTCACGCAATGCTGGTACACGTGGTCATTATATCATTGCAATGCGCCGCTGTTGCCGCCTTCCTTCTACTCTGGTACTTCTGGGCAAGAAAAAAAATTGAAGCATCATACTTGCTTGAAGACGAAGACCAAATCCTTTTTCCCTTTCGATACTTTTCTTGGCTAATCATGGGGTTAATATTGATCACTTCCGTTGCTCAGATCCATTTTGTGCGAGCCTCAGCCCAGCTAAACGAAAACCTAGCCGCTGTCTTGGCCCAGAATAAGGTAAGTGTTCAGCAAACAAAGTCCGTTGATGAACTAAAGAGCCTGATAGAGAAGACAAAAAGGGATATGGACAGCAATTTTAAAAGCATTCGCGCGCAACTCACCGATAAAGGACTTCAGACAAAATCCCTGCAAACCATTGCTGACCTGAGTCTGCCTTCGGACAAAAGTAGTGATAAAGAGGCATTCCTTAAAACAGAACGGAACCGTTTAGATACAGCTACTCAATCGTTTGCGAAGGAGGCTCGGGCTTCATCGGCCACTGCTACACCAGAAAAACATGCATCAGACGCAGAAGAGGATGAAAATCGGAATCGAGAGCTCTCAATGGGCTTGAGTCGTCAAGGAAAAATATTGAGAGACCAGGTAAGGGTAAGACAAAAGCCTAGCCTGGATGCTGCCCCGGTGGACAAGCTCATGAGTGGCCAGCAGGTTAAGGTTACGGAAAAGAAATTAGATTTAGAGGGCAAGATATGGTTTCGCGTTGTCACACCCAGTGGACGTGCAGGCTGGGTCGATTGGAGATATGTCAAACTCGAGCCGTCCCACTGACCCACATAGTGAATGGCCCCTGTTGTACCTACTGAAGCAGACCTTATAATATAACTCGAATAAAATTATGTCTCTCGTGGAAGGGGAAGCTAGTTCATTATGCCGGTTATCGTAAGAACCCTCGCATTACTCACTTTATCCAACATCTTCATGACCTTTGCATGGTACGCCCATCTCAGAAATTTAAACGACAGGAAATGGTATATAGCGGCTCTGGCGAGCTGGGGTATAGCCCTCTTTGAGTACCTCCTGCAAGTGCCGGCCAATCGTATAGGATACACGCAGTTAACCCTGCCGCAACTTAAAATCATCCAAGAAGTTGTTACTTTGTCAGTGTTTGCACCATTTGCCGTTCTCTACATGGGGCAATCCTTAAAACTGGATTATCTCTGGGCAGCGTGTTGCTTGGTCGGCGCAGTATATTTTATTTTCCGCTCTTAGGCCACCAGGTCAACCCTGTTATTCAGTTTTAGGAATAACGCCCGCCCGTTTCAGAGCTTCCTCAACGCTCCTATCAATCTCCGGTCCAAGTTTTTGGGCCCACTGTTGTCCTGTGAGCATGCTCTCGTGAGTAATCTGAGGCAGCACAGATCGCAATTTTACGCCTAGAGGTGTTTGGTAAAAGACCAGCAATTCTTTGATCTCATCATGAGAGAGATACTTATTGTAAATAGGAACAACTTGGTCCACTAGACCGCCTGGATTAGATATGTTGTCGTTGATTAGGGTGCTGATTTCCTTTTCAATAGCCCTCACTGTGTTGTCCGGTATGGTGGTCTTAGCTGATTGGAGAATTTGCACAAGCTGCTCTGTTATCGCGGACGAGAATCTCTTGCCAATATTGGTGCCACCAGTCATTTCTATCAGCAGCTTGATGTCTTCGGTCTTTGCAGGGGTTAGTTCATCGGCTGGGGCTGTCTGATAGACAAAGCCAATCACAAGAATAGCTACGATCGCTCTGAAAAACATGACTCCTCCTCCCTAGTGTAACCTGAGTATTTGACCAGACTAGGTTTATTTCAAGGAATTAATCTATTGGATTACATCTATCAGAAGGTCTTTGGAAACACAAGATTTCGCTCATGGCATGCAAAGAGGTCATCCAGCTGTAGAGCCGATCACAGAAAAATCTGCAATATCCCTAAAGAGCTTCACCAATTTCGAAAGCAATCCTAACCTATTTTTTCTAATGACGGGGTCCTCAACCATCACCATAACGTTGTCAAAGAATTGATCAATGGGTTCTTTTAGTTCCGCAATGATCTCCAGCGCCTCTGAATAATTGTGTTCCTGGATCAAAGGAAGGACGCGGCTAGAAACGCTCTGAAAACTTTCATAGAGTAGTTTCTCCGAGGGGTCTGTAAGGAGCTGGACGTTCAGTGTACTGGCTTTGGCGTCTTTGAGGATGTTACTAACCCTTTTAAATCCAACTATTATGGCGTCAAAATCCTCTCGTTTTTTCCATTCATGTAGAGCCTCAACGCGTCTCCGGGCATCGACGATATCGTCGAACCGCGCTCGCACAACGGCCTCTACAACATCCAAGGAGTATTCTTTTGAAGTATGAAAATTGACGAATCGTGTCCGGAAAAACTCCCGGACAGACTCTTCAACCTCACTGGCCGGAAGAGTGCTGTGTCCTTCAAGCTGTTCTAGAGCCTGGCCTATCAAAAAAGAGAAGTCCAAGGGTTTGCCAACCGCGATGAGGGTCTGAATAATGGCCAGCGCGTGTCTTCGCAGGGCATAAGGGTCAGCAGCTCCTGTGGGCATAAGTCCCACAGAAAAACACCCCACAATGGTGTCAATTCGGTCTGCAATGGATACAATTGCCCCCACAATCCCCTGGGGCAGCCTGTCTCCCGCAAATGAGGGGAGATAGTGTTCTCGAATTGCAGAGGCAACTTCGGGGTCCTCGCCATCTTTCTTGGCGTAGTAACTACCTATAATCCCCTGTAATTCTGGGAACTCATATACTATACCGGTTTCTAAATCGCACTTGCTCAGCAAAGCGGCCCGCTCGACTACGGCATACTTTTCAGGTGCCCAAAGCTGAGCGATCCTGCGGGCAATTTCTGTAAAACGCTGCACCTTCTCATATGCTGTTCCGAGCTTTGAGTGGAACACAACTCCTTTGAGGGCCTCGAGTCGATCGATCAAAGGGACTTTAAGGTCCTCTCGAAAATAGAATCGAGCGTCTTCCAACCTGGCTCGCAAGACCCGTTGATGCCCGCTGATGCTCACTTTAGGATCTCGAACCGGCGTATTGTTGATGGCGATGAATTTATTTGATATCCGACCACTTGCATCTTGTAGTGCAAAATATCTTTGATGTTTTTTCATGCAAGTAATGAGAATTGATGCCGGCAACTCTAAAAAGGTTTCTGGGAATTCACCCATTAGTGCGTGGGGACTTTCCACGAGAAAATTGATCTCTTCCAACAAGGCAGGATCATCAAAGACACTCAACCCGATTGAACTTGCAAGCGCTGCCACTTGTTTTGTTATCTCGACCTTTCTCTCAGCCGGATCCAGGATGATTCCTTGATCCGCGAGTTTCTCTCTTAGGTCTAAAAATGAAGCGACCTGCAACTTCCTGGTTCCAATGAATCGATGACCTAAGCTAACATTCCCACTCTGGATATTGCCGTAGCTAAAAGGCACTACTTTCCCATCAAGGAGCGCCACTATCCAATGGATAGGCCTGGCAAACCGGACCTCCAGATCCATCCAACGCATAGTCTTGGGGAAAGGCATCTTATCCATGAGGTCGGGGATAATGTATGCCAGAATTTCAGCGGAAGGACGGCCGGCTTCCAATTTCCTTGTAGCCACCTGCTTCCCTTTGGCAGTTTCTACTATGATGAGATCCTTGACATCTACGCCTTGGCTTTTGGCAAAGCCGACAGCTGCCTTGGTGGGATTGCCGTGTTCATCGAAGGCAGAAGACACCGGTGGTCCTGTTTTTTCTATCTCCCTATCCGCCTGCCGAAGTGATATCGACTCTGCATGAAGTACCATCCTGCGTGGCGTGGCATACGTGCGAATGGTTCCATGATCAATGCGACATGCTTCCAAAGTGTTAGCAAACTGGGTTTCCAGCCATTGTAAGGCCCCGGTCACGAAGCTAGCCGGTATCTCTTCTGTTCCGATCTCCAATAAAAACTCACCTGTCATGATCAGCGTCCGCTACCCGAGAATTTTTGGAGCAGTGGATATCCCTTTTTTTCACGTTGCTCGAGATAGGCGTGGGCCGACTTCCTGGCCAAATTCCGTACCCTATGGATATACGCCGTTCTTTCAGCCACGCTGATTGCCCCCCTCGCATCAAGTATGTTGAACACATGAGAACACTTTAGACAGTAATCGTACGCCGGCAGTACAAGCGGTTGCTCTGAATCGAGCAAAGCGTATGCTTCCGCCTCGTACATATCGAAAAGCCTGCTAAGGAGTCCGGTGTCAGCCCTGTCAAAATTATATATGGAGCCCTCCACCTCTGACTGATGATGAATATCTCCATAGGTCACGTCTCCGGTCCAGACGAGATCATACACGCTCTCCACGCCCTGTAAAAACATGCATATCCGTTCGATACCGTATGTTAACTCAACGGAAACGGGTTTAAGGTCGAACCCGCCAGCCTGCTGAAAATAGGTAAATTGTGTTATTTCCATCCCGTCTAGCCAAACTTCCCACCCTACGCCCCAGGCCCCCAGTGTGGGAGACTCCCAGTCATCCTCAACAAAACGTATGTCGTGGTCGAGGGGATTGATTCCAAAAGCTGCAAGCGACTCAATGTAAATGTCCTGAATATCCAGGGGCGAAGGCTTCAATATAACCTGATACTGGTAATAATGCTGAAGCCGATTGGGATTCTCACCATAGCGGCCGTCGGTAGGCCTGCGGGAAGGCTCGACGTAAGCCACGTTCCAAGGCTCAGGGCCAAGCACTCGCAAAAAAGTGGCAGGGTTCATAGTCCCAGCTCCTTTTTCCGTATCGTAGGGCTGCTGAATAACGCAGCCTCGCCTGGACCAAAATCCTTCCAACGACATGATCAATTCTTGAAATGTGAGCATCTGGTGGCTCCACGAAGATATTGCATTACCGTTGTTCTAAGTACTCGGTAGGGAAATGAAATCGCCGAAACAGAAGACAGCCTAGTCAGATGGAAAGCCCCTAGGGAGGTTTGATCCGCCCCGAGACAACCACAGCCCAACTCAGGTTGAATCTTAACGTGTAGCATTACACGACCAAAGCGTCAAGGCGCCTGTGAGCAGTTTTGTTGTTGAAATGATCCACAACATCAAATGTTACAGAAATCCGTCCGGAATGATTCCTTACTTTCACTAATCGTTGTTAGTGTGTCGAATACATGGTACAGAATCATTTCTACAAACGTTTATCCATTCGCGCATGGCATCTTACCTTACGCGCTAAGTATAGACCTAGAGGTGAACTATGCCCTTTGCCACCATCAACGGAACAGATACCTACTACGAGATAGACGGATTCGGTGACTGCCTCATAATGCTCCATCACGGCTTTGGATGCACAAAAATGTGGGAACATATTTATCCGACCCTGGTTGAGCACGGATACAAAACCATTCGATACGATCGAAAAGGGTACGGCCGCACCGCCAAAGGCGTTTTTTGCTATGAATTCTATGTAAGCGACAATTTCAGGGACGCTAGTGTGGCTGAACTCGAGGAACTCCGGCACTGGCTCGGCATAGATTCATTTCACATTTTGGGGCAATGCGAGGGGGGCGTACTAGCAATTGATTACGCGTCCACCCACCCGAACAGAGTAAAAAGTGTTATTATATCAAGCACCATGTGCTACAGCACCATGCCCCTTTGGCAGTTCAACGCCATGAAATTCACCAAGTCTTTCAAGGAAATAGCGCCTCAAAACCAGGAGAAATTTCGAGATTGGCACGGCGATATGGTGGAAGAGTTTTTCGAGCAGTTCCGGCACTTCGGAGGGGAATATGGCAAGGATTTCTTTGACTTGCGGCCCGTCCTCCAGACGGTTACTTGTCCAACATTAGTGCTATATCCCGATAGGAGTTTTTTATTCGAAGTCGAACAAGGGGTAGCTTTTTATCGTTCACTCCCTCGGGGGGAGCTGGCGGTATTGCCTAATTGCGGCCACAACACATACGAGGAACAGCCAAGGCAGTATGTTAGTCATGTCATCGAGTTTTTACAGCGGCATCGATACGGGAACATGGTTGATACGGTCTCTGGAGGCAAACCAGTTACCTGCGCTGGATGATGGGTATAATCATATTTAATTCAGCGCTGTTATGCATGTCCTCTTATCTAAAAAATATTTTTTTTATAAATTAAATTGTAAAAAAGCTTGACAACATATCCATAACATGATTGTTTCATCCCCAGCGATAAACCAAACCTAATCCTTCCTTTAGCCCGTTGTAAGTAACGGGCTTATTTTTTGTCTAATCAACTCTGTCCACATATACAAACCCCAAAAGCCTCATCATACCATTCCATTACAACTTGATAACTAGTATTATGATCCGCAGATTTCAGAATCTGCCTTCCTTGGACAGACCAAGTCGATTAATGCTGCACGGAGGCTTAAACCATGACACAAAAACGCGCTACCCTAAACGATCTTATCCAAGCCATAAAAAACCATCCTAGTATTGATAAAGCAGGAATGATCCTTGTTCATAACGGCATTGTACGAGCCTACGACAAGAGTGGGACGCGTCGAGTCAAGGCTGTGCAAGTCGAAGTAGATTGGCAGACCATCAACGCCGTCAAGGAATGGGCTGCAAGCCAAAAAGGCATCGTGGCCGTTGACATCCAGGCCTTTGAGGGAGAGCTGGCCGTGGTTGATGACCTGCTCTACATCGTATTGGCCGGTGATATTAGAGAAAATGTGCTTCCGGTAATGCGAGAAACCATCGACAAACTAAAGAGCATGGCAGTGAAAAAACGAGAGGTGTATGAATAGTCCGTCGTCTTTCAGGCGGGTGGCGTGCCTAAAGCGTTTATGGAAATTACACTCGAATTGCAGGCATGGTTTGCCCGTTAATTCCCCCGAAAGTGGGCATCCAGGACAAGAATACCACGATCAAGTTGTAGGTGACAGTCATAGACGTTTGTCATGGCGAACAGGCGCAAGATTACATTGCAACCGTAGGCATCGCTCCATTTACGGTGAACTGATCGGTCAACGCACTTCACGCTAGAAATCCGATCTATGCCTTCAGAAACTTAGAGATCAGGAATCTTCTCTTTCTTCGCCACCAATTTTATGTCCTCCTAAAAAGCGCCTTTGCAGGCCACCCTTTTTTCGACCTTGACCACAGCATTCATTTTGCTTAACATGGCATTTCCCCGATGTGCATTTTGAGATTTTGAATACCTGTGTCATTTCCCGGAGGCATGTTGAAACCCTCAGCTGTGGACCAAAAATTGGAAGAACTCACCCACGAGTGCGTGCAGTTTTTGGTGAGTATTTGCGCTATACCAGCCATAGGCCCTGAAAATAATGGAAACGGTGAAATGGCGAAGTATAGGGTCATCAAAGATGCTGTTCTGGCTCTTAAGCCAGACAGGATTGAAGAGGTGCATGCCCCGGACAGAAGGGTACCGGATGGTGTCAGGCCAAATCTCTTGGCCATTTTTTCCGGTCGCGACACATCACGAACCCTCTGGATATTGAGCCATATAGACGTAGTCCCAGCAGGAGAGTTGAGCCTATGGGAACGCGATCCGTTTGAGCCATTTATTAGAGACGGATTTGTCATTGGCAGAGGTGTGGAAGACAATGGTCAGGCCTTGGCTGCGAGCATTTATGCCGTGAAGGCAGTTAGAGAGTCAATCGGGCTCGGGTTAAACGTTGGCTTGGCGCTTGTATCTGACGAGGAATCGGGAAGTCATTACGGTCTTGATTATGTACTACAGAAACGGCCGGAGCTTTTTAAGCCGGAAGACTTCATAGTGGTTCCGGACGCCGGAAACAAGGATGGCGACCATATTGAAGTAGCTGAAAAGCACCTCCTTCATGTGAAGTTTAGAGTTAAAGGTAAGCAGGGGCATGCAAGCCGGCCGGACTTGAGTTGCAATACGTTGCGTGCAGCAGCGCATATTATAGTCTCTTTGGATGAGGTGCTGCCAGCACGGTTCTGCGACGAAGACCCATTTTTTAACCCACCGCGGAGCACTTTTGAACCTACTAAGAAAGAAGCTAATGTCCCCAATATTAATACCATCCCTGGGGAAGACGTCTTTTACTTTGATTGTCGTGTGTTGCCTCGTCAATCCCTTGATGAGGTAATGGCGGAGATGCGGGCAGTGGCTGGTTCCATTTCGGAGAAATTGGGGGTGTCAGTAACGGTAGAGCCGTATTTGAAATTCGAGGCGCCGATGCCCACACCGCCGGATTCGCCCGTGGTGTTGGCGTTGGCTCAGGCAGTGCAAGAAGTTTACGGGGTTCAGGCAAAGCCTGTAGGCATAGGAGGTCAGACCGTAGCTGCCTTTTTCCGCAAAAGAGGCTTAAGGGCAGCAGTGTGGGAAAAGATGCTCGGATATGCGCATGCCCCCAATGAGATGATTTCCATCGAGAATCTCATTGGGAATGCGAAAGTATTTGCAAGGATGATGCTTTAGGTCTTTGTTCTTCAGGCTTAAGGGTCAATTCCATACAGCAGTTTTTTTGGTTTGTCATACGGAGGATTGTTGGGTATGGGTCGTTGTGAACGGTCAAGGGCTGTATTCATAATCGGCGCCATTTTTTTGGCTCTGTTATTGACAGCACCGTTTGCTTACGGGGTAGACCGCGTGCCCCGGCCAAATGTCAACGACAATAAGCCGACCAGGCTGACCCTTCCTGAGGCGGTTTCCATAGCCATTGCGAGGAATCTCCGCATGGCCGATTCTCGACTGGCAATAGAGGAGAAGGAGCATCAGCGCCGACAAGCCTTCTCTGATTTCTTTCCTACAATAGACCTGTCTTACAGCACCAATTGGTATCGTTACCAACAACAGTCAAATGCTCAAGCCTTAGGAGCGGCCCAAGACAGTCGTGGCATGAAAGTGATGCCCGACCCCGCCACCGGAATTCCTAAGGTATTTGGATACTACAACCGAATCGATCCCTACCGTGCCTTCCGACTGACAGCAACCGTCACTCAGCCCCTATATACCGGCGGGAAGTTGCTCAACGAATACAAATATGCGCGATTAGGTGTAGATTATTCGGCCATACAGATGGAGGTAAACCGTCAGGACCTTATACTCGATGTGTACGAGGCGTATTACCAACTCGTGCAATCCGAGAAGCTTCTGCAGGTAGCCGAAGAATCTGTGCGCGCCCTAGAGGCCTTGCGCAACCAAACCATGGAATTCTACAAGGCTGGTGTCGTTCCCAAGGTGGATGTGCTCTCCACAGAAGGCCAATTGGCTCAGGCTAGAATTCAAAGGACGCAAAGCATAACAGACATCGAGAAATTTAAGGCTACCTTGTGCTATCTCCTGAGATATCCCCAGGAGACTCCCATTCGGGTGGTTCAGGACATATCTTATCGCCCTAACAATTATACCTTACCCAACATTTATGCCATAGCCGCAGCCAACAGGCCAGAAATAAGACAAGCCAATATCTCTGTCGAACAGGCTATGGCCCTAGTAAAGTCCTCCAAGGCCGACCTCCTTCCTTCCGTAGCTGTCCAGGCTATAGGTACCCGGATGAATGACGATTGGAACCCGTTTGACCGAGAAGGGGTCAACGATTGGAGACTGCAAGGCATTCTCACATGGACCTTCGACATGTTCAGAAGACGAGAAACGGTGCAAGAGCGCCGTGCTACTCAGGCTCGAACGTTTGTTGCAAGGGAGCTGCTCATAGAGCAGATAATGCAGGAAGTCAAAAACGCCTATGAAGACATGAAAAGGGCCGAGAGCAATATAAGGGATAACCGAGCTGCGGTGGTGTTTCGCAAAGAAAGCTTTCGCATTAATCAGGAAAGGTACAAAGAGCAGGTTGCGACCTACACAGAGGTGCTAGATGCGCAGCGTCAGTTGGCCTTGGCTGAAGGGGACTATTACATTTCACTGGTAGCATACAGGATCAATCAGGCCATTCTGGAAAGAAACATGGGAATCCTTCGCCAGTAGGTCTCAATCTAGATTAGAGGTTGGTAAATTAGAGATGTTTGTATGGATAGCGAGGTTTTTACTGGGGCTGATTGCCGCTTTTGCTTTGAACGATCCATGCGTCTATGCCCAGGCTCGAGCCTCCGCAACTCCAGCTACGCCATTGAGCGGCAGACCCAGCTCCATTCAGATCAAGCAGAACTTGCTATCTCAGAAGATCGCTATTCTTCAACGAGACCTCATTGAGGTGCGCAGGTGCATCTACACATCTAGCCTCCCGCAAGTACTGCGAGACCCAGCGGGTTTCGCCAACTCTGTACCGAAAACAGACATCGTCAATTGCTCAAGGCAGCTCCAAACCATAATACGCAAACTTGCGAGACTGAATCGCGAATCTTCTCAGCTGGTCCAGGACGCGCAGATGCAGGCCATTACCATCCAGCGACTCCTGGCAGCCCAAAAAGCCAAGGCACGACAACAAGCCCTGTCCGATCAGTGAGGGAGCTGTCCTGTAAAGCGGAGGGCTTCGTATAATATGATACCCACAGCAGTTGATAAATTGAGGCTTCGAACGCGATCACGATAGATTGGGATGCGTACAACCCGCTTTGGAAAACGGTCAAAAATCTCCTTGGCAAGGCCTGATGTCTCGGGACCAAAAATCAGGTGATCGTCGGGTCTGTACTGCACTGTGTGATACGGGACACCTCGCTTGCTGCCAGTCAACACCAGCCGCTCCGGGTCCACAGATTTCAGGTATAATTCCAAGTCCTCCCAAACAATAAGTTCCAGTTTTGACCAGTAGTCGAGCCCAGCCCGCTTAAGAGACTTGTCGTCAAGACGGAATCCCAAAGGCTTCACAAGGTGTAACGGAGCGTGGACAGCGCAGCACAATCTACCTATGTTTCCGGTATTGGGAGGAATTTCTGGATGAATCAATACTACGTTAATCATCTAACCATATCCGATGTCAAATTCGGATTCAAGGATTATAGCTTTTCTCGAATATAAATGTGAATTGGGGGCATGGTTTGATCGGTCGTTCCCACTGCCGTGGGAATCCAGGAAAAAGTTTTCTCGACCAGTGGGGGATTACATTAACAGCCTTTGTCATTGCAAGGAGGCGCTCGACGACATGATTGCTGGGGTAGAAACCACAAAGCTGAAGTAATCCGCATCTTTCTTTTTGCCAGACTGTTGCCCAAATCGCGCCCAAGAGCCATGTGTTTGCAATCATACCAGAACCTCGAGGATTAGTTCACAGACGTCTGTGATATGGGGCTTGGGCATCCTCGTTGCAACGTCCGCTTCCGTCATGATCAAAAAGGCATCGTCATGGGTATGCATGCCGGTGAAGATGTCTTTTTGCACTGGTGTCCTCGCAGTCACTGAGGCTTTGAGGTCATAACCGTTGTTAGGAATTATTACTAGATCAGGTGCCCTGCCTAGGAGCGGACCTCGATAAACCTCTTCCTTGACCATTACTTTTGCGAACAATTTTTCTGATGGGCAAAGACCTTCATCAGTCTCCACTATTCCGATATCTCCTCCGGTGAGATTTTGCAGTTTGGCCTTCAATCCGCTCCTTACCTGCTCCGCCTCCAGGGGCGACACCACCCCATTTATGAAGCGTTCTTTAGTATGGATGTAGATTCTAGATGGATCCATGGCAAAGGCCTGCGAGGCTTCGTGAATGTCTTCGATACTGGTTGGACGGGCCGTGGTGTATTTGAGGTAACCGAGCATTTCAAGAATGCGATTCAGATACACTTGGGTGCGCAGCCGCGTAAATCCGTGATCAGAAAGGAGAATGTTTCTCGAATTTGCCCCCGCATTAAAGATAAATCTCTCTATGACGCCATCTATTTTGGCATAAAAGTTCATCGTCATATCATGTAGAGGATGCCCCTGATCTTCGCAGGCATCGAAAAAAAAATGGTGTAGCCGATCCGTTGCGGTGATAACGCCTATAAAGAGGTCCCAGTTTTCGCTCTGCATGAGTTCTAGTATAACCGATGCGTGAATATCGAGGGTTTGGAAGAGGTCATCGATGAATGCTTGTCGGTTGCTTCTACCGCGCACAGCATCTACATCAGTCCTATAGTTCCTCATCCTTAGCCATGGAAGCATTGAGGATGGATACACAGAGCGCTCGAAAATAGGCGCCACAAACCCGGAAATCAGTAAGCCATTGAGAGGCCGAGCTGGATACGTAAATGGCAGGTTGACGATCGCAGCTCTCTTATCTCGTATTCTGTTCCATAGAACAGGACACTGAATGTCGTCAAAAGAGGGAAGTTTGAGAGCAACGCGATCTGTCGCTAAATCCGTGAAACCAAATATTCCATGGTATCCTGGATTCTCTCCTGTCATGAAAGACGTCCACGCCACTGAAGATACACAAGGATGAGAGGTCTCCATTTTTAGAAAAGAACCCTCCCTGGCTAGAGCAGCGAGATTCGGCATCACGCCAGAAGAGAAAAGGGTCTTGAGCAATCCGTAGGGAACGCCATCTAATCCCAGGACCGCTACACGATTCTTGTGTTTCATTATTTTGTAACCTGGTGAGCCTTTTTTAGTTCTTCGAGGATGCTGTAAGGCAGTGTCGTGTGGTCTGGCATGACACCTATTTCTATTTCTGGCTTAGTGGCGCCGTGGAAATCCGTGCCGCCGGTCACCACGAGATGGAGCTTCTGGGCTAAACTGAGATACTCGATAACCTGAGATTTCGTGTGTCTAGGGTAATAGACTTCAATGCCAGCTAAACCATACTTGATTAGCTTTTCCAGGATAGCTTGAAGATCACAATCCGCACCGGTTTCTAGCGAGTAGGGGTGGGCCAAAACAGGGATTCCGCCGGCTTCTGCAATTAACCGGATTGCTCTGCCTGGTGGCATCTTTCGTTTTTCCACGTAGGCCGGCGCCCCCTTTTTCAGATATTTGTCAAAGGCTTCCTGAACCGTGTTAACATATCCTTCGCGCATCAGGATTTCGGCCACATGGGGCCTCCCAGGCGCGCCTCCCACCGCTTCACGCCAAACTTCCTCTGCGCTTATGACTACATTGCATGCGCGCAGTTTTTCTACGATACGAGGAACTCGCTCTATCCGACCCATTCGCAATAAATTTAGCGCTTCGTTAAGCTGCACGTTTGAAACATCAATGAAATAGCCCAAGATATGCATAATACCGCTGGACCATTCGGTGCTCATTTCAACACCAGAAATTATTTCAACGCCCACTTCCTCACCAATTTGGGACGCTGGCCGGACTCCTGCCACCGTGTCATGGTCTGTAATGGCAATTGCGCGCAGCTGCCTCTCTTGCGCAAGCTTGACTACCTCTGCCGGCGTGTGCGTGCCATCAGACATTGACGTGTGTACATGCAGATCTATCATGGGTAGGTGCATTCCATCTAGCTGGAGTCACAATTCATGGTCATGAAACCTAGCTATAAAAATAAGCTTATCAGGCGACATAACCGGGCAAATACTTATCACATAGTTCCAACCCCCTTTGATAAACGCTATACCACAAGAAACCTTTTTTGTGACCTCTCAGCTAAGAGGGAATGACGCACGTATCGTCTTAATCCGCTATATCAGTTACCGAAATCTTAGCCGTTCTAAAAACTTACCGCGAATTGGGTGTGTGATTCTACTTGTTATTTCGACTAACTCCCAAAACAAGAACTCAAAACGAAAGATGAAAATAGCGGGCGATTTTAAGTCAAAAGTCCAAATCTATAACGATATGTCCCCGAACACGACCGGTGTGACGTTAGCAGCCTTTAATATTCAGTTAGAGCAACCCGGAGTGGCAA
>FWPV01002925.1_pt1 | contig 40198 bp, 28 predicted proteins | sample 2228371 | NCBI WGS metagenome assembly FWPV01 (sample SAMEA103939776, study PRJEB20133) | metagenome
TTTCCCAGCCAAAGAATTGCTTCGCGAAATTAGCCTCAATTCGTGAAATTCGCGGTCCCAAACCACAACCAATTCAGGTGAACCATCTGACCTTTGTTTCCCAGCCAAAGAATTGCTTCGCGAAATTAGCCCCAATTCGTGAAATTCGCGGTCTCAATCCACAACCAATTCAAACGAACCATTTAACCTTTGCTTCCCCAGCCAAAGAATTGCTTCGCGAAATTAGCCTCAATTCTTGAAATTCGCGGTCCCAATCCACAACCAATTCAAGGGAGCCATCTGACCTTTGTTTCCCAGCCAAAGAATTGCTTCGCGAAATTAGCCTCAATTCGTGAAATTCGCGGTCCCAAACCACAACCAATTCAGGTGAACCATCTGACCTTTGTTTCCCAGCCAAAGAATTGCTTCGCGAAATTAGCCCCAATTCGTGAAATTCGCGGTCCCAAACCACAACCAATTCAGGTGAACCATCTGACCTTTGTTTCCCAGCCAAAGAATTGCTTCGCGAAATTAGCCCCAATTCGTGAAATTCGCGGTCTCAATCCACAACCAATTCAAACGAACCATTTAACCTTTGCTTCCCCAGCCAAAGAATTGCTTCGCGAAATTAGCCTCAATTCTTGAAATTCGCGGTCCCAAGCCACAACCAATTCAGGTGAACTATCTGACCTTTGCTTCCCCAGCCAAAGAATTGCTTCGCGAAATTAGCCTCAATTCTTGAAATTCGCGGTCTCAATCCACAACCAATTCAAACGAACCATTTAACCTTGGCTTTCCCAGCCAAAGAATTGCTTCGCGAAATTAGCCTCAATTCGTGAAATTCGCGGTCCCAAACCACAACCAATTCAGGTGAACCATCTGACCTTTGTTTCCCAGCCAAAGAATTGCTTCGCGAAATTAGCCCCAATTCGTGAAATTCGCGGTCTCAATCCACAACCAATTCAAACGAACCATTTAACCTTGGTTTCCCCAGCCAATGAATTGCTTCGCGAAATTAGCCCCAATTCGTGAAATTCGCGGCCCCAATCCATAACAAATGCCAATAAAAAGTCGCTCTGTGGCTAGCTACTCCACCACATAATGTTCTGGCATTTGGACAGTCACCACTTCACCTCTGGCACATACCTCACCCTTGGCCGACAAAGAGACCGAAACGATGACCTTACGACCTTTGATCTCTTTCACCTGCGCCCTTAGCTCTAAGGTGCAATCGATGGGCGTGGGCCGGAGGTAGTCGACTTTGAGTGAAGCGGTTAGAAATCGAAAAGGAGGGTCGCTATCCATGGGGCGGCCGGCCGCTTTATATGCTGCTGCCGCTGCTGTACCCGTCGCGTGGCAATCGATCAGTGAGGCGATGAGCCCGCCATAAACATAGCCGGGGATGGCTGTATGATACGGTCGGGGCGTAAAGCGACACACGGCTTCCTCACCTTCCCAATAGCTCTTAATTTGTAATCCATGCTCGTTCAATCTCCCGCACCCATAACATTGTGCTAATTGGTCTGGATAGTAGTCCTGAAACGCTTTTTCGCTCATGGAGTTGTCCTTCTGTTCGGTTAAATGAATTGATTTGGTTGAGCGGTTGAGTCAAAGGAATGCAGGGACAAAACCCAGTCCGTTCCTGACCCAATTCACCAGCCGGCTCCAAAAACTCAGATTCTGTCCTCGCTCCCAGGGATTGAATAAACCTGGCGGATTTTTTCAGTAGGATTCATCAATCCGAGAGGGAATTAAAATAGTCCTCTTGAATTTTATTCCCGCAGATTGAATAAGCCCTGCTGATGCCTTTATAGTTATCTGCGGAATTCATCAATCTGTGTGTTTATCAAAGGGCCTTTTTTGGCTCCCGCAGATCGAGTAAATCCCACAGATGCTTTGAAAGATTATCTTCGGGATTTTTCATTTTACGGGGATATTAAAATAGACCTTTTTTCTTTTCCCCTTTGATTGATTAAGCCCCGCAGACGCTTTTCAAGATTTGCTATGGGTTTCTTCAATCCGCGTGGGTCTCAAAAAATCGAAGCTTGAATTTAAGATCCCAATATACTTCAGCAGAGAGAAAATGTCAAGCATAAATTTGAGCAGGAGAAATGAACCAAAGAATAGAGAAGGAGATTGAGGCAAAAAACCATTGAAAAGACCGAAAGAGAGGACAATTTTTTCGTCCAATATTCAAGATGGCCGTGGTAGTGGAGCATGGCTCATGAAAGCGAAAAATGCGAAGATGCATCCTAAAGATCGATAGCAACAGATAAATTTGCCTTAGAAAGAATAAAAGAATACCGTGGTATTCATTGACAGTGGCGTTAGATAATTCGAAAAAGCCCGACAATGATGATCTGCTGGAAGCGACTCAACTTCCACATAGGGTGCCGTGATCAATTGCTAAGAAACGCGGCGTTTTTTTTGCGGCGGAATCATCATGGATTCCTGCCGGCGATTGGCCGTGGCCGAGGCGATCTCAGGCTCCGTGAGTAGTGCCCGAATAAAATCGGGCGGCGCTGAAACGGCAAATGCCCCAAGATTGCGAAAGATATTGATCTCTTTCGCCTCAACCCCTACCTGGTCAGCGACGCGATCAAGAACCTGATGCGTCATTTCCTCAACATGGGAGGGAGAGAGATTTTTCTCTTTGGCAGCTCGCAGCGTGAACACAGCCTCGATTAAGTCCTGATCTGAAGATTGATCGTTCAATTGAAGCTTGAGTAACGGATCAGTCTTTGCTCGAAATGATTTCTTTTGCATAATGCACCTATTGATGAAACTGCATGTCAAGCCCATTCATCGCCCCTAAAATCGGGCTAGTCGATAGGCTGCAGCGCACGCTGAAATGCTTGACATTAAACATATAGAACAAGGCGACCCAAGACTCCTATGCAAAAAAAAATTATTGGGTCATCTTTTTAATAAAAAGTCCAGAGCTCGGGGACCGAATGGGATACCCCGGCTGCATCGCTCAGGATCCATTCCTGGTGCGAGTTGACAGGATTTGAAGATTGCGCGCTCGATCTGGGTCTCAGTCGCTTTGGGTTTAGCCTGCCACAGGAGAGCGGCCAACCCAGCGATATGGGGCGTTGCCATGGAGGTCCCATCCATCATCTGAAAGCCGCCGCCTGGCCGAGCAGATATAATGTCTACGCCTGGGGCAACCACATCAGGCACAATCGGGTCGGTCTTGCGTTTGAACCGCTGACTGGAGGAGAAATTCGCCACTCGGCCCTTGCTATCGACAGCGCCCACGGAGAGCGCCTGCCAGTAATTGCCCGGGGAACGACTGGTGCCTGGACCTTCATTCCCGACCGCAAATACAGGGAGGATGTTGAGCCGGCGCAGCAATCGCGTCAGAGGCAGAAAGTCCTGCCACCAGCCTCGAAAGCCTAATGACATATTGAGGATCTTCACTCCCTTACCCACGGCCCAATCCATCCCGCCGAGTACGCGAGCTACGACATCGCCGCCCTCGATGACCATGGCGCACGCCAGTTTTGCATCAGGAGCAACCCCGACCGATCGGCCGCGATATGGCCGTCCAGCGATTGTGGCAGCCGTGTGAGTACCATGATCGTCGCTATCGAACGGTTTCGGAACTGGTTGCACCTCTCGACCCAGCCAATCGAATTGGGCAAATGCGGCTATCGCGCCCTCAAACACTGGATGATCGCCATCAACCCCGGTATCCAAATGGCCTACCAGCACGCCCTTGCCAGTATATCCGGCATCCCATAACTCTGGAACACCGAGCGCTTTGATCCCCCAGGTGATTTCGCTGCTGAGCTGGGCGGTGGCCATGCGGGTCGGCCGAATCAGGCTCAGCGGTGGTGCACCTGAAATCTCAGCGACCACATCCTTTTCTTTGCGAAGCTGCGCCAGACCATTGGAGTCCACAGTCCCGAATAAAATCCCCAAATGAGGATAGTAGCGCACTGGCGGCAGTTCCACGCCTTTTTCGACAGCAGCTGAGGCCAGCGCCGCAACCTGGCTCAATTTCGAGCTGACAAAATGTTTCCCCACTTCGGATTGAATTCTATTGGGGTCCTCTTTGGCAACGGATTCTTTCAGAATCACAATCACCTTGGCGACCCCGGATGCGCGCAATTCCTGGGATATTTGGGCGGTCATGTTCGATATTCCTTGTTTTGGGTTAGTGAATGTCTATTCTCTTAACCATGCCAGCAACTCTGCTGTTCGCCCCAGCTTTCTATCAGCAAAAAATAAACCCGGGGCCAAATCATTGTAGCGGGCGATTTATATTCATTGCAAAGAACAATGTCATATCTTGGGTCATCGATCCTGATAAGCTCGATCAGGCAGCTATATAATACACAAATTATTCTGTTTTGTCAATAAAAATTTGATCAAAAATTAACCCGAGTTTGGGCAAAAAACCAAAAAGAGGGATCATTGCCTTTCCATTCCTTAAAAACCTTGTTCGGAATAAAGACCGAACTGCCAGCCGTGAAATTCAGGTTCTTCAAATAGTCAAAGCTGAAGGTGAAATCGAACTCAAATCCCAGTTCCTTGGAGGAGGAACCATCCCGGAGCAGTGCACTCTGCGATAATCGAAAGTAGTGCAGATCTCCACCGAACATAATTTTTTCAGACGGCGATGCTTTTCCTTTGACCATGAAATCGGTCAATCCCAGATTTCGAGTATGCTTGGGGATGTCAGTGAAATAGTCCATGGAGCCGAAAAAGGCATGCCTGGAAGCGTAGAGCGTGTTGAAGCATTCGTATTTTTTAGTATCAGGCTTATCTCCAGAAACGTAATCCGCCCCAAGCTGGATTTGATTTTTTCCCTCAGCATCGAGATGAAAATTTAATGCCGCGGTTAAATAAAAGGCGAATATATCCTGGGTGAAATTCACTTTTCCGAGCTGAAGATCAGCCTCTGCCTCCAAATTGAGGCGATCCCACTTATTTTCGAGTCGTGTTCCGATCGTGGAACGATTCAGTTTGGATTCATCTGACCAATTTTTTTGTTGATCCTCATCGGAAATGATATAGAAATGGAACTGGGGGGAATCGGGCCTTCTGATTGTTAGCCAGATAGCGCTGAGCCTCTGATCGCCATTGAGAGTATCCGGGGCTTGAAAGGATTCAGCCAGGGTGGATTCGATGAAATCGACCTGAACGGTTTTGAAGTTCAAGCTCATCACACTACCATTGAACGCCCGACCGATATTGCTCCAATTGTTCAGGCCGATCAACCGTTGTGCGCCATAAGCCAGTTCCATTCGGCCAAATTTATAATTGAGCCACGGGAAAAACAACCGATCGATCTGGAAATAACCCTGGTGCAGATCGATATTTTTGATTGAAGTCAATGTTGCGGCTGCTCCATCATCCCCTTCCTGTCCAAAGGTGCGGGAGTCCTGCAACTGGGCGAATACGATCAATTTGTCCGAATAGGTGAATTTCAAATTCAGTCTCGTGCGCATCAATGTAAAATCGATTTGGCCAGTATCGTTGTTGAAATCCTTGTTGTCAGTCTCGCTGCGCAGCCGGAGTTGGCCGGAGGCATCAAATGTTCGGTCTTCGGTTTGGGTGTAGCTTGTAGCAGCAACAGAGAGCGATAAAATCAGAAAGAGGATAACTGCGCTACTTAATTTTTTCATAAAGGCGTTCCTATTTTTGATTTTGGTAGAGTTATAAAATTTGGATTTCATCAGTTGGAGAATGAAACATTAATTCCCAACGGATTGAAACAACCCAACGGATGAGATAAGACAGCAACGGATTTTTTGATTAAGGTTTTTATCCGATGGCGTCTCATCATCAGTTGGGAAGAAATTTACGATAACATATCGGATAAAGAAAAAGATCACTTGGCTTCTTTAATCCGTTGGAAAAAAGCTGTCGGACAAGTTGGCAACTTGTCCGACATTAGCTAATTTCGCCAGCGATGTAGGCTTTGGTCTTTTCGTTTTTGGGCGAATTGAAGAATTGTTCGGCTGGGCTGTGTTCCACCAATTCGCCCAAATAGAAAAACAGCACATAATCGGCGATGCGTCGGGCCTGGCGTAGAATATGCGTCACGACCACGATGGTGTAGCGTTTTTTCAAAAGCTGAAACTGCTGCTCGATCAGTCGAGCGGAAATCGGGTCGAGCGCCGAGGTTGGCTCATCGGCAAGGATCACCTTTGGCTCAACGGCGAGTGCTCGCGCCAGCGCCAGTCGCTGCTGTTGACCTACCGAAAGTTTTGCGGCTGGGGCATGCAGCCGATCTTTCAGCTCGTCCCATAAGCCAGCCAATCGCAAATAGGCTTCTACCAGGCGGGTCATCTGGCCGTTTTTCGGTTTACCATTGCCAACGTCTTTAAGTGCCTGGGCTGAACAACCGTTGACCGAGCCATTCATTTCCAACCCTTCGATCTGTTGAGCCAGTTGCTCCCCATTCATCCGATGAATTCGTGGCCCAAAGGTGATATTGTCATAAATGGACATGGGTAGCGGGAAGGGTCGTTGGGATAGAAAGCCGATTTTCTTTCGCAGGCCCAGTACATCGGCCTGGGGATCATAAATATTTTCGCCATCGATCAGCACCTCGCCTTCCACGCTGACGTCATCGCACAAATCGATCAGACGATTCAGGCTCTTGAGGAAGGTGGTTTTACCACAGCCTGATGGACCGATAATGGCAGTGATCTGACCATCGGGAATATCGACATTGATGTTCTTCAACGCTTGATGATTCCCGTAAATTATTCTCAAGTCTCGGACGCTTATATGGGACATGGTAGACTCCTATTTGATTATATTTTTCGAATAACGCGCATTGAGCAGCCTGGCGACGAGACTAACCACCAAGACAATGATCAGCAGGATTAAGGCAGAAGCATACGCACGCTGCTGAACTTCGGGGATAGGGGTCCCGATCTGAAAGAAAACCGCCAGTGGCAAAGAAGCCACCGGGTCGAAAATCGATTTGGGGATATAATCGGTGTAGCCGGCGGTGAACAAAATGGAAGCCGCATCGCCGATGCCCCGACCGAACGCGAGCATCACACCAGTGACAATGCCAGGCAGCGCCTGGCGCAACACTACGGCCAGCGTGGTCTCCAACCGGGTCGTCCCCAGCGCATAAGCAGTTTCCTTCAATTCGATCGGAATCATGCGGATCACCTCTTCCATGGACCGTGTCATAATGGGTAACATCAAAAGCGACAGGGCAATGATCCCGCCAAGCAACGAGGCTCGCAAGCCCAGGTACATCATGATCACAAAGCCGAAAGCGCCATAAACGATGGACGGGATCCCCCAGAGCACATCCATCGACAATCGGGTCAAATGGGTCAGTCGACTGCCCGTGTATTCTTTCTGTAGCGCAAATGCAATAGGCAGGCTGGCCAACGCAGATAAAATAGTTGCACCGAAGGCGAGATAAAATGAGCCAACAATGGCGTTAAGGATGCCGCCTTCTTTTCCAAGATAAAAACCGCCTTTGGGCGTCTGGGTGAGCATGGCTAGGTTGAGCGAAGACGCCCCTCGAATTACAATCACGATCACGATGTCGGAGAGAATCGCCAGCACCAGAATCAAAGAGGCCAGCATCAGCCCTTTAAATAATTTTTCCTCAAATTTTCGCCGCTTCATCTATCGCGCCCTCCTTTCGAGTCGAAGCAAGGTTAAATGAGCACCGAGATTGAAGATCGTTACAATGACCAGCAGAATCAAAGCTGCCAGCATCAGAGCGGAATCGTACAGAGGAATCGACATCATTTCGCCGTAATTGTTGGCAATCAATGCAGGCAAAGGATAAGCTGGATCAAATAGCGATTTGGGAACTTTTGCCACATTGCCGACCACCATCAACACAGCCATGGTTTCGCCAAAGGCCCGCGCAAACCCGAGCACAATGGCGGCAATCATTCCGCGACGGGCGCTTTTGAGAACCACGTGCTTCACGGTCTCCCAGCGGGTCGCGCCAAGCGACAGTGAAACCTCGCGCGCTTCGATGGGAACCGTCAAAAAGACTTCGGTGGCAACCGAAATGATAAATGGAAACACCATAATCGCCAGCACAATGCCGCCAGAAAGCAAATTATAGCCCGATGTAACATGCCCGGTTGCCTCACCTATCCAGCGCACCAATGGCACAATCACGATCACGCCCCAAAGGCCATAGATCACCGAAGGGATTCCAGCCAGAATGTCGATCACTGGCCGCAGGAATTCTCTCATGCGGCGCGAGGCGTATTCAGCCAGATAAATGGCGCTCAGCAAACAGATTGGCACCGCCACGATCATGGCCAGGGCTGTAACCTCGATCGTCCCGATAATAAACGGGAAAAAACCAAATTGCCCTTTCAGAGGTCGCCAGGCTGAAGAAAAAAGCAACTCAAAGATTGATTTCTCGGCTAATATCGGCCTGCCTTTGATGAACAAGCCAACAATGATAGCAAGCACCAGTGAGTTCGTCAATGCCAGAATAATGCGAAATGACTTTGTCGCAAAAGCATCCTTCAATCTGCGCCATTTCATAACTAATTCTTCCAATTCAATGATCATCATCTCTCATTATTGCTCAAGATGAATTGTTATAATTTCATCCGCGACCAATAAGATCAAATGTGCGTAATCCATCCGTTGGGAGATGTACGAAATCCCCGGTCATTGATTTACTGCAAATTCTTGACTGCTGCTTCGATCTGTGCGGGAGCTAATTGAATGTAGCCGACCTCGTCCACAAAATTTTGACCTTCTGACAAAATCCATAGGATGAACGATTTGGTGAGTCCCTGAAAGCTGTTCCTGGTAAGCAAATACAAGTCACGAGCTGGAGGAGAAGGATAATGGCCAGCGATGATCGCTTCGATGGCTTTCGCTTTGGTGCTCAGGTCCTCCTCAGGATCGATCACGCCATTTTCATTCACGTCAATGGAGATCACATGCAGGCCAGAGACTGGAAGGCCAGTTTTACTATCATAAGCATAGTTTAAATTATTGAATCCGATTCCCAGTTTGTCCTGTCTGACCGCCTCAGCTAGTCCAGGATCACCATAGACACCAACGCCTTGCAGGTCTTCTTGCATTTTGCCCAGGTATTTGGCCCAGGTCTCTGCTGCACCGCAGGCATCGGATCGGGTATAAACTGCGACCCGATCCTGAAGATTTGCCCCAACGATCTCTCCCCAGGTCAATGTTTTGCCATGAATCCAGAGATCGACAAATTGCTGTCGCTTCATTCCTTTTGTTGCCAGGCCTATTGTCAATGCTGGATTGGCCGAGTTGATTACTGGAAATACCGCATCTTTCACAACAGGGACGAAACAAGCACCTCGGTCAATTTCTTCCGGTTTTATATCTCGGGAGACCATGCCGATATCAACCAAACCTGCCAGCGCATCGGATACACCTTTGCCGGCGCCACCAGCCGAAATATCGACACGAACGTGGGGATGAATTTTTTGAAATTCCTCACCCCATTTGACCATCATGGGATACAGTGCCCAGGCACCAGACACTTTGATGGTACCTGAGAGACCCGAATCAGGCGATTGTTGATCTGTTTTTTTTGCGCAGGAGTTAATGAAGAGAAAAATGAAGAGAAAGAATAGAAGATAGACAAAGCACAGGATGGTGCTTCTTAAGCGTTTCATGATACCCTCCAATTGATTCATCGCGTCTTAAAATTTGACAACACTTTTCTATACTTATCCAATATAGTCTATCAACTTAGTCATGTTTATAATAAAAAAAGAATGGCGCTATTTTTCGGTCATGCGATGTTCAAGCTTGCCTCTGGTTCGATTGCATACATCTTCAAAGGTGAGATTCTCCAACATGTCGGCAATCGCATTGCGAACATCCAGCATCACGCTGTATAAGCCGCAATTTTGTTCTTCAGGGCAGCTCACATGCGCCCATTGGCTTACGCAGCTTAATGGTGCCAACGGACCATCGATGACACGGATCACTTCGGCGAGGGAAATTTCTCTGGGAGGACGAATTAAGCTATAGCCACCGCCAACACCCTGACGGCTCTGAAGTAGACCTGCTTTTTTGAGGGTGAGCAAAATTTGTTCTAAAAATTTTTCGGGAATTTTTTCTCGTTCGGCGATGTCTCGAATTTGAACTGATCCCTGGTCATAATTTAGCGCCAGGTCAATCATCGCCCGTAACGCATATTCGCCTTTTTTGGATATCTTCATTGTATTCCCTATAAACCCTATCGAACAGATCGACTTTGTAAACAATATACAATTTTTTTTTATTTTGTCAAGCACTTTTTTTGATTTTTAAAAATTCTTTAGATAATTTCGCTCACAGAAATGAAGATGCCAAAGAATAGATATGAGCGTGTGAATTCATATCTGTGGGAAGAAAAATTTTTGACTGCGAATTTCGCGAATTGGGTGAATTGCGCGAATTGCCATTTGAACAAATCTCCCACAGAAACGATAATTCCACAGAATTGAATCGGAAACGGTTATCAGCTGGCTTGGCAATTTTATTAATGCATTTCTGTGGGATGTCAATTCTGTGGGAGCAAGCATTTTTGACAGCGAATTTCGCGAATTAGGCGAATTGCGCCAATGGGCATTTGAAGAAATCGCCCACAGAAACGATAATCCCACAGAATTGAATTGGAAACGGTTATCATCTGGTTTGGCAATTTTTTTTATAGCACTTCTGTGGGATGTCAATTCTGTGGGAGCAAGCATTTTTGACAGCGAATTTCGCGAATTGGGTGAATTGCGCAAATGGCCATTTGAAGAAATCTCCCACAGAAATGATAATCCCACAAAATTGAATCGGAAACGGTTATCAGCTGGCTTGGCAATTTTATTAATGCATTTCTGTGGGATGTCAATTCTGTGGGAGCAAGCATTTTTGACCGCGAAGTGCGCCAGCCACTGGATTGTCAAATCACCAGCTTCCAATGATGTCGCAGCCTAGTGGCTAAGTTGTTCGACCCTGGCAATCAGCTCCCTCGCTTCATCCTCATCGTCGCATTGGGTCTGGATGAGCAAACCCTTGGGAGAAAGATGTTCTACTACATTCAACACGTCGTTCTTGTCCATAACGGGCAGTACCAGCAATTTCCCTCGTTCTTGAATGCGTCGATATAGAGGAAACCACTTTGGTGATCCCGTGCCAGGTTGCCCAGCCCCAGGCACCCACTGGATGCCATCCAGTTCAGGAATGTCCAATAATATTTCCAGATGCGGAATCTGCCCGGGGCCATCCCAGTGATAGATCGTGTAATCCAGTCGACGGCATTGCTCCTGCAAATGGGGCAACACAAACTCGGCGAACATGGCGGGCGAAATCATGGCCGAGAAATCGCACTGCACGTCCGAGCCCTTCCCAGGGAACCAGACATCCATCCAGGTGGTCATGCCGTGCGAATACTGATTGATGATCTTGGCCAATTCGTCATAGCAAAAGAACCAGAGATCGGTGAGATGATTCGCCGCCCCTTTCACTTCGTCAGGGTGGTCGATCAGATCCATCAACAGCCGCTGATTGCCCCGCAGAAACGCCAGAATGTTGAGCACGGCATTCAAATCGGTCTGCCCTGTAATATATTTATCACGGCCGAATTCAGCCGAGAGTCGCGTGATCTCCAGCGTCTTCTGCCACCAATAGTTGTCAGGATCGATGTTGAGATTCAGGATTTCCTGGTAAGAATCGATGTTGCGCTCCGCGAACCAGATGGTATCCTCGGCGATAGTGGGCACACAGCCCAAATAGCCCGCAAGACTGCCGGCGCCCAGATTGATCGCAAGATTGGGCAGCGCCTCGGCACCAAAGTAGGTCGATTGGCAATAATACTCGAACGATTCCAGCGCCCGCTCGGGATGTTCGAGATGATGGGCAATGGACCACCAATTCCAATCGGGTTTTACTTTCACATTTTTCTTCGGAGCAGTGACTTGCAGCAGCGGGCGACCAATACTCTCGCCAGCAAAAAAGGCTTCGAAACGCTGTTTGATGAGGTCCCAGTTTTCTTGGTAGAGCATGTTGCCAATCTTATTTTTGATTCAATCAACAAGAGCAGTCTAATGACCGCTAATTCCGCGAATTTTTCTAACTATGCTAATTTGATCTTGAATTCCTCTCGCCCAAATTGATCGGCTAATTGGCTGACGACAAAGCTTTTTTAGAGAGGCATCGTTAATAAATGGATTAATACCTGCCTATGGCGGTCAATTCTTTGGCGCGTTTCAATGTATAAACATTTTTTATTGGACCTGAATTTCTAAAGTGAACCATGACGATTGAAAATGAAAACTCTTTGCCCACAAAATACACGGAATGACACCAAAATCGAAAAATAAAAAGTGCTTTTGGTGTATTTTCGTGTGCTCCATGGGCCTCTTAAAAAATAAATTTTCATTTTAGAATTTCAGGTCGGAATCATAGCCAGCTCCAATTCCAAACTCCTTATTTTCCAGATTCCCCAATTACCCAACCTGGACGAGCCAGAACCAAAAAGATCTGGAACCGCTAATTTCGCGAATTAAACTAATTTCGCTAATTTCTAATTCGCGTAATTAGAATAATAAGCGGAATTGGCGGTCAAAATATTTTTGCACAATGTCCAACAATTTTACCATTTAGGTACTAATTACCTAATCACCCAATCGCCCAATTACCCAATTACCTAATCAGCTATAAAATCGGCGCAAAACACAAACACCCCCGCAGTCCAGCCCATCATGGCAGGCATGGCATATTCGTTCTTCACCTGAATCGAGCCATCCAGCACGTTATACTTCTCCCACAGTTCACCCGTCGCTTTGAAATTCTTAATGACCACCTGCAAATATTTTTCGGCGATTCGACGGGCCTCATGACAAAAGCCGTAATTATCCAGCCCATTGATGACCATGTAGAAGAGCGGCGGCCAGCCGTTGGGATAATCCCACTGATAGGTCAGGCGCTGCTGGGTAGGTTCGCAGGCGGAGACGCCGTAGTCGAATTCAAATCGGGCCAGATTATTCACGATTGATCGAGCTTGCCGCTCCGTGGCCAATCTTGCCCATAGCGGCACAAAGCTCGCCAGCGAGGCCACAGAACTCTGACGTCGATGGACGAAATCGTAGTCGTAAAATAAGCCATCCTTTTCATTCCAGCAAAAATTATGGATGAGCGTCAATCGGCGCTGGGCCCGTTCCAGCCAGGCGGCTTTTTCGGGATCAGCCAGGATGTCACAGAAATAAGCAGCATTGACTTCATTCAAATAGAGCAAGCTATTCAAATCCACGGGAGCGAAATCGGCGCAGCGCTGCTCGAAACGGGGCGTAAAATCCCAGCCCGATTCCGCCTCAGCCAGCAGATGAGCGCTGATAGCCAATTCCTGCTCTTCAGTAACGGCCTCCATTTTGGGTCGATGGCTCAATTCATCCCGATAAAATTCGAGCAACTGGGCGGTCGTCGCATGGTGAAAATAGCGGTTCAATCCAATGGACGTGGGCCTTTTTTGCATCCAGAAATCATATTCTTTCTTCCAGGTCGCAAAGGCTGAGCGCAGCCAATCGTTATCGCGGAATGTCTCATAGATATCTTTGATCATCAGCGAGAGGAACGGCGCCTGGGACCGAGTGAGGAAAAAGGTGCGATTGCCATTGGGCACAAAGCCGAATTTTTCCACTTCGAACAACAGATTGTCGACATTATTCTTCGCCAGTTCGATGAAGCCCTGTCGCAACAGCCCTACGTTGGTGAAGTAAGTGTCCCAATAGAAATTGTTCTGCATGGTCGGCTCGTGCTGGCAGGGGACGGTATAGGGATACGGCAGTCCGATCAGGTTGCCCACATCATTTGGTTCATGGCGAACCGTGTTGGGCCAGTGGGAATGGATGTAATCGAGTATTGTTGTTATATCACTCAATCCAATCATAATGAATTCGTGCCTAGTTTATTTTTTAGAATAGAAATCGGCAAATGGCAAAATTATCGAGTCATATCAAAGAGCAAAGCGCTAATCAAACTTTAGTCCCTCATCATGATAAAAATCACATCACTTTTTTTGCTGAGAGCAGTTTATATAGGAACCTGGTCTTAGCAGCCTTAATAATGCAACTCCACCACCGCAGGAAATTTTTCAATCACCACTTCATTGGTCCCAAAGCGCAAAGATGGCTGGCCATTGATCCAAATCTGTCTGGGCTGTGTTCGCTTAAAATTCTTCAATCGGATTTTCACCTGCGGCATTTTCAGATCGCCCGTCAGCTCCACCCGATACTTATCCCCCGTTTTCTGGATGGAATAATTCAACTCCCCGTAAATTGTGGACAGATGCTTCACCGCCATCCCTTCGGGCGAATCGAGCCAATCTTCTAATACGCCTGCGCCGATCACCAGCGAACTATCGGCCTCAACTTCATAGACAAAAATTGAGCGCACGGCATTGATGTAATCCGAGCCCACCCAGGTATGGGGCATATCGCCGATGAAACGGGGCGTCTTCGGATCCTTCCACACCACCTCGGCCCAATGGTTCCAGCCCTGGGGGCGCTGATCGTTGAAAAAGAATTTCAGCATCTCGTGAGCTCGCTCCTTCTGGCCCAGATGAATGAACGTGCTGACCGTCCGCAATTCGTATGGCGTGTAATTTTCCCAGTGGAAAGCAGGATCCAGCCGCTGCTGAAAGTTGCGGAAATAGATATCGAACGTATTGTTCAAATAGGGCTGCGGCAAATTGCTCAGCTCATTGCAGGGATAAATGGCAATCGAGGTCGACGTGGCATCGAAATCGCCCAACTCGGCGCAGCCTGGGATGTAATCGATGCCGTGATTTTTAATTGCCAGCGCCAGCGAATGGTAGAGGTTCGTTTTAAATTGATCCCGCAAAGCAGAGAATCGCTGGATCGATTCCTGATCATTCAAAATTTGGGCGATAGTGACCGCATCTTTCAAGCCCTTCATGGCCCAGAAATTGTCCCAGTAGGAATGCATCGGCTTGGCCGAATAGCCCTCGTGGCTGATGGATTCAGGGAGGATGCCGTAAAATGCCCGCAGCGAGTCATCGCCATTTTTATAATAATCTGTGCTGCGCTGGCCTACCAGATATTCGATATAGTCCACCGCCTTTTTCACATTTTCAAATTTCGCTCTCAAAAAAGTGGTATCGTATGAAAACCGAAAATAGTTCAGGATGCCAAAAATAAATTCGCCATGGCTGTCATGCTCGGGCACGGGATCTGGCCCCCGCCGATCGACTACGCAGGGCATTTTGCCATCAGGAAATTGATAGCGGCTGTACCAATCGAAGAACTGCCTGACCTCATCGGTGATGCCCATTTTCAACAGCGCCGCCGAAGTCATGGCCCCGTCCCGAATCCAGGAGCGCTCGTAGGAGCGGGAGCCTGGCTGGATCCCTGGGCCATCCCGATTGATCAAGATATACGCCAGATTGGAGCGGAGCGTGTTGATCATTCTGTCAGCCGAAGGGGGCAATTCGAATTGGACGTGATTCAATTTTTCGGCCCAGTACGCCTTGACCGCTTGCTTCCTTTGGTTGAGATAGTTCTCAATTTCATTCGCTGGAATCGAACGAAGCTGTTCAGGAAAATATTCATGAAATGGGACTGCTACAAAGATTTTCAGCTCCGCCGATGGCTGAAGCCGAAAAGGATAGACCAGCGCCCCTGACGCATAGCCGAAATGATCGACCACTTCCGATTGAACGGGCCATCGATTTTGTGCCAGATATTCCACCACCTGGCCCTGATCGAACTCCAGGGCGATGAATTGATCAGGCGGATCGAGCGGGATTACCCGCTTGCTTTCATTGACGATCACCTCCCTGCCATCCTGCCGCAGCGATTGAATTTTGGCAGCGCCGCCCTGGGTGTTCAAAAATTGATACGGCGGATTGACCTGACACGGCCGCAGGGCGAGATGCAAATTTCCCTGCCGTTTCCTGGCATCGAGATTTTTGAGCTGATAGGCCAGAATCAACAGCGAGCTATCGGGTGTGCCATCGGCAAAAGCAGTGATGCGGAGCTGAAATTGCGGATGGGTCCATTGGACTGAAGGAATGGGCAGATAATCATCCTCCAGCGATTGCGACAATTGCACTTCATTCCAGGTGATCAATTTACCATCGCTGAAAATAAATGGCTCGATGGAGAAACTGCTCTTGTCCACCTCGACCATGCCTTCTTCATTGATCAGCGCCTCTTTGGTGTCATTGGCAACGCCGATGATCGTCCAATAGGAAGCTTCATCGTAAAAATATTTCGGATAAAATCCCCGTGGCTGGTCTTTGGCGATGTGGTTGAAAAAAGCATTGGCCGTTTCAGAGAATTGAAAATCTTTGATAGCGATTTCGGCCATGGCATAGCCCCTGCCCCGACTGCTCTGGAGCAAATCCAATCGCAGGTAGCGGGACTCGCCATCCTTCAAATTGATGTAGCTGCGGCCGCCTTTGCCCTGCTGGACCGAATAGACGGTCTCCCAGAGCTTGCCATCATTGGAAATCTGAACCTGATATTGCTGGGCAAAATCCTGCTCATCCCAATCGATCACCAGCCCGCCGTACTCTCGATATTTCTGCAGATCAATGGTCAGGGTCTGGCGCTCGGGCTTGCTCTTGCTGCGCCATTTGGTATGCGGATCTCCATCGAAAATCGATTCGATTTTATCTTTGCCGCTGGTCGAGGAAGCCCACGCCACGGGATTGGGGTAGGTTTCGGCGGGAAGCTCCAGCGGCTCGAATTCAAATTGGTCGAGATAGACCGAACCTTTGCCGCCCGTGGCCGATGCCACCACAAATTCGATTTTATCGACCGCAATCAGATTTTTATCCTCTGTCGGTCCCCAGGCGAAAGCGATGTGGCGCTTTTTGATCGTGATTTTGGTCCATTGGCGGGGAAATTCAAAATTGCGCTGATTGACCCACCAGACATTATCCCCGCTTTTATCCAGCAATTTGAACTCAAAATTATTGATTGGCGCTTCGGCTTTCAGATAAAAGGTGAATTTGTAATTGGGCGGCAATTGCATGGGAAACGCTTTCCGAATGCCGCAGTAGCCAGCGCCCGTCACGAAATCAAAGTCAATTTTGATGCACCTGCCCGAATAGCCTTCGGCGATGGAAGTTTCGATTTTCACGCCATCGGAGGCGAAGGGGAGCCAGGCTGAGGTGGATTCAAAGTTATCGAGAAGTTTGGGCTGGGAGAATGATGGAGTGATTGACAAGAGTACCGCAAGCGAGAGAATCAAAAATTGTGCCGACTTCATCTCAGAACTCACCAATTTCAAGAATCAAGATCCGTTTAATCTCTGCTATAAATTGCTCAGCGTTGCTTATCTGGTTTTGCGCTTCCTCTCTGGTTACCACATAATAATCTCCGTAATCGCTCCTCTCTCGGGAATATTGCGCTTTTCTCAAGAGTCGTCCAATCGACGGCTCAATTATGTTCGTCTTCACGAAATGCTGGTTGAACAGAGAAATGACGCCAGAATGTTTGCTGCTATCCAGTTCTTTTAAGGCTAATAAGGATCTGGCCGCTGAAAACATGGCATAATAAGACCTGGAAAGTGAATCTTTTAATTGATTCTCTCGAAGCAGAATTTTGGCAGATTCTAATTTCTCGTTCGCATCATTGAATCGATATTTGATGAGATCGATTTGGGATGCTTTTAGCATAGGTCGATGCTCTCCCGCTGGAGGTTTTTGAAAAACGGCGATTCAAAACTGGCGTTCTTTTCGAATTCGTGCTTTGAATAAATCACCAAAGATATATTCAGGTCGAATTGTAAATCGAGCTCCAGGTGAATGGCCGCAATTTGATCCAATATCTCCTGCGTTCGCTCGTTCACGATCAGCAGCACATCAATGTCCGATCCCTCGTGAAATGTCCCCTTGACTTTGGAGCCAAAGATCTTGATTTGATCCAATTGGTTGTTCAATTGGGCTTTGAGCTTTTTCACCAGGAGCTGCACTGCTTTTTTTTCATCAGGTGTTAAATATTTCAGATTACTCATTGATCATCCTTCTTGCTGATGTCCAGGCGAAAAGAATTCGTTGATATTCTGCCCAGAGAGAGGCTCTTGAATTCATGCATCACGACCCTGGTTGACAGTTTCAAAGGGAAGTCAAGAAGCCGCAACAGATTTTTTGCGATACGCTTTATGAGCTTCCAGGTACAGCCGCAACGCCGTCTGCATTCGGGCCTGCCAATCTGCATCTACCGCTTTTAAATCAATCCACAATATCGGCGTCCACTTCAACAGTGATTTTGACTTTGCATTCAGGATGCCAAATTCTGGCCCGTTTGAAAAATGCTTCGGGTAACGGTGGGATATCGGAATAGTCGATCTCCTCATCGGACATTTTTGCCAGTCGTTCCCAATCAGTTTTTGATGATCGTTTCACAGTGTCTTTTGCTTTCATTTTCATTCGCTTTACGAGCATAATTTCATAGAGCAGGTTCGACTTCGGCTATTTGTCTAATTTTCATCTCTATTTCAGGCAAGATTATCGGCCGCTTAGCCTGCCAGTTGCCTTTTTCATCCTTTTCTACTAAAGCCATCTTTGCTAATGTTTCTATTTCTTCCAAAATCATATTTTCTGAAGCTTGCATTTCATTCGCAATATCATTGAGACCCGTTGGCTTCCTCTTCTTCAAAATAGAAGATAACAATGTGAGCCTTCTATGGGTGAGGAATTTCTCTGTTTCCTGGTCATTGAACACCAGCAATACACCTGAGTCGGGAGAATTATCTGGATTCTCCCAAAGACGATCAAAAAACCATTCAATACTATTCCATTTGGTATCATTCATTTGATAGGTCATGGTGAATACCCATCATTAAGGTCATTCAGCTTCAATTTAAGCATGAATTTCCCTTTTGTCAAGAAAAATATTTATTCAAAATTAATTGTCCTCGAAGCGACTCAGCGGCTTGACTCCCTCCGAAACCCCAATCCCCTCAACCCCTTCTGAATCACAGGATCCCTCATACAATACTCCCAGACCAACCCCGTCCTAAAGTTTTCGATCATCAGCAAAATCGGCCCCTGATCGATGCCAAGATAATCGAAATCGTACCAGTTCACCGTCGGATTAAAGGCGTCCACAAAGCCATATCGTCCCCAAAGCCCTTTTGCACCGTACTTTTCAAACATGTTCATCAGAGTCGGGATCACGATTTCGGGAGCAAAGACGATGGATCCCGCTGCAGCCGTTGGGGCGATGGTGCCGTCGTCCTGATAATCGTGCTCGATTTTAGGACCGCTGATGCCCCGAGCGGCGTACTCGTGGAAGCGCAATTTATCGGTATTGAATTTCGATCCAGGGCCATCGCAGGCGGTCCAGCCCCAGGTGAGGGAATCGTAGCCAGCCCAGCCGTTGGGATTATCGATGGCGTAGCGCTGCTGCGTGAGCGTGGCTCGGCGGGAATTCTCAAAATAGTCGATACCTTTCTCGGCCAGATAATCATCCACCAATCCTCGCAGATCAACGAACATCTTGGTCCACTGGTGACCGAACAGCGGCGCAAAAGTGGCATGCGCCAGCCCAGGGTATGGCTCGTCCCAATGATAGGTCTCGAACCATTTCTGGTAGGCTCGTCTGGCATGTTGGTAGCCGCTGCCTGCGGCGAGAATATAAATGTATTGCGCTTCGGTGTAACCGTACCAGCCCAGCGGATTGAACCCCTCCTCAGGCGTCCAGCCCATGGAGGGCATGTAGCCGAATTTGCCTGTATCGGGCAATGCCGCCCACTCCCAGTCGACCCGAAACGTCAGCCGATCCGCCAGCTCTCGGATTTCTTTTTCTGCAGGATCGTTTTGATGGTAATACTGCGCTGCGAAGCGGATTCCCGCCAGCAGCCAGGCCGTGTCGATGGTCGATAATTCGCAGTTCCAGAACCGCTGGCCAGTTTTCATGTCCAGAAAATGGTAATAAAATCCTCGGTAGCCCGTGGCAAGCTTATCCGTGCTTTGTTCGGAGCGCCAGAAAAATCGCAGGCAGTTCAGGGTGCGTTCCACCGCCTGCTGCCGAGTGATCCAGCCATGCTCAGCACCAATGGCCCAGGCCACAATACCAAATCCCACGGCCGCAATGCTGCACGGCGATCCCTCAGTCGAGCGATCTTTCACCAGGCCGTTGTCAGGATTGGCTTCGTGCCAAAAATAGAGAAAGGTGCGGTGTTGCAGGGTATCGAGAAAGGCGGATTGGTTGGAGGTGAGTTGGTAATTGATGGGCTGGGGCGGTGAATTCAGGAATTGGATTTCAGCGGTTGGATTGCATTGATTGAATATGAATAGGACAAAAACAAGCAGCGGAAAAGATTTCATCTGATTCTTCCATTTTTTGGTGTGATCGATTGAATAGAAATATGATATAAAACTTAATTATGTTCGAGGCAGGCAAAGATGCATCAGTCACCGACGATTTCGTTTAAACCATCAATTATTTTTCTTAGCACATCAGCCGAAACATGTCCAATCTTTTCGCCAAGCCGTTCGACGGATAGCGTTCGGATCTGGCTAATTTTCACCCAGGATTTCTTCGGCAACTGTTCTTCTGTCAATTCATAGGTTAACGGAAAGCCAGCCCGCTGCGGCACGCTGGTTAATGCCATGGCAATTACGGTTCCAGACCGCTCATTAAAGACATCATGGCTAATGATCAAGACAGGGCGATAACCAGCCTGTTCTTTGCCCTTAACAGGATTTAAATCAGCCCAGAAAATATCGCCTCTCAATATTCTGGCCATTCGCTTAGCTCCGTGGACATGCCTTCTTCAGCTAATGCTTGCTCAAATTTAGCATCTAATTTGGCGCATTCCTGGACCAGGCGACTGTGATTCATACGGCTCAATTTTTCATGGATCGCACTTTGAATCGCCTGACTGCGATTAGGATAAACTTTTGCCTTGATCATCTTATCGATTTCTGTCAACAAATCTCGATCGATTGAAATTGCAATTTTGATGGTGCTCATTTCTGACCTCTAATTGAAATTTCTCTATTCATGCCTGCCCAAAAAATAACAAAATTGGCCGAATTAATCAATACTTTTTTGATAACAAATGCGCCAGCAAAGCCATGGCGAAAGCTACTAATCTTTGCAGGAATATCAACCTGCTTTGTGCCCAATCCGAATTCATAAATCCAACATCAAAATGATCCATCGATTTCATCTATCACTTGGGCAATTCATTTTAAATTTACCCCCAACGGATTGATAAACCCAACGGATGAAATCCAAAAAATAAAATCCGTTGGGTTGTTTCGATCCGTTGGTTTCATCTATCAGTGGGCAATTTATTTTATTTTTCTATTCTCTCCCAACGGATTGATGAACCCAACGGATGAAAACCTAAAGCTGAAATCCGTTGGGTTGTTTCGATCCGTTGGTTTCATCAATCAGTTGGGCAATCCATTTTAAATTTACCCCCAGCCGATTCATAAACCCAACGGATGCAAACCCAAAGATAAAATCCGTTGGTTTGTTTCAATCCGTTGGTTTCATCTATCAGTTGGGCAATTTATTTTAAATTTAACCCCAACGGATTTATAAACCCAACGGATGAAAACCCAAGAAAAATATCCGTTGGACAAAATCCGCACCGCATCATCAGCCCAGCCTAGCCAGTATGCCATAATAAAAAATTTACAACAACCTAATCAACTAAATTTATTCGATAGTGAACGCCACCGAATCGATCACCCCCGATCCAAACACCCCATACCCGCCAATCACACCACAGCTCGAAATCGCCTCGGCATGATGATAATGATAATTTTGGTCATACGCCAAAATTTTGATCACATAAGTGCCTGTCCGAAAGCCATATTTATTATAAATAGCATAGCTTGTATCTGTCGTCGTATAGCTTACAGGACGAAAAGAGTGGTATTGTCCTGATCCAGGAGGCCATTCGTAATCGGGATAAGTCACATTTATTACATAGCCATAAGCCCCTTTGCTTCTTGTCCACGCTATAACCAAATTTTTATCCACTTTGGTAGTGGGCTCTGGAGCAATAATACGAAACTTGCCAGGAACGACCGTTTCTCCAATCACGCTTTCGCCTTCGGCGGTTACCAATCTCAGATGATATCTCATCTCAGGTATTACTTTCAGCGTGTCAGGCCGATCGCAATAGTAGTATCGAACATTCGGTCCGAAAGCTACGTTTAGCGTATCAACTCCCAGCGTAAATTGGAGCTTTTGTACATCACTGGAGATCTCTACCAATGCATTGTGAATTGATTCAGGGTGTTCCATTAACCTGGCAGTATAAAACGCATAAATTTTTTGGGGCTGGTGCGATGTATCCAATATGCCCACGACACTGATCTCTTTTTTGAACTCGGGCAATTTATTGGGCAGATTATCGCAATAGCTCACCAACAAGATAAAAGAAAAAATGACAATAATAATCCAATTCCGCTTCATAGTGCGCTTCCCTCATAGCTCAAATTCCAATGAAAGTGATGGAACGATCGGCAGCCCCTTGCTCCTTTTCACATTTTTGGTTGGATCGACCTCACCTTTTCTTGGGTCTTCATCCCTCGTAAAATAAACTGTATTCACGTCGTAATCATAAAAATAGGGATTATTGTGATTATAGACATTCAGAACCTGAAAGTTCAAATTCAGGATGTGGTTCCAGAAAAAGAAGCGACGGCTCAGGCCCAGGTCCAGGCGATGGTAGGCGGGAAATCGAAGCGAGTTTCTATCGCCGTAAAGACGCCTGGTCGTGATAAAATTCTCATAATCACCAATAATAGGATAAAAGGGATCCTGATCATCCCGCCAATTCCAGCCACCTCGGAATTTTCCGATCAATGGCGTATACGGCGAGCCGCTGGCATAAATCCAGAACAGATTGAAGCTCCATTTGCGACCCAGTTGCAGATCGCCCAACGCCTTGATCGTATGCGGACGGTCATAGCTGGTATAATATTCCCGCTGCTTAGATATTTTTTTTGAAATCCCGTGCGAATAGCTCAACCAGCCTTTGAATTTCCCGTCATCTTTTTTAATCAACAGATCGCCGCCCAGCGCATAGCCATCTTCATGTTGAAATCTGGGAATAGCATCCAGCGAGGTGATCAATTGATGATTATCTTTGTAATAAACTTCATAGCTCACATCGATTCCCCAGAGCAAATTTTCGATCTCTGTGCCAATGATAAAATGATCCGATGCCGCTGGCTGGAGATGTTGATCCGAATCGATTGGGAAATAAACCGTAAATGGCGCAAAGATCGATTCCGTTTTGCGCTCCTTGAGCGTGTACAGATATTGATAGAATCGGCCGTAAGTCCCTTTCAATTTCAAACGATTGGACAGCTCGTAACTCAACTGAATTCTCGGCGACCAGTCCAATCGCTGGCTGGGACTAAAGCGATTCAAGCGCAGCCCCACAGTGGCAAACAGTTTCGGGCTCAATTGAAAGGCATCTTGCGAGAAAATTCCCCATTGCCAATTTTGTTTCTGAAAACGAAATCGAGGCGGAGCGTAGTCAAAGAACACATCGGCGATCGGCCAAATATAATCTGCCAGCGCATTATCAAGATAGTTGATATCCCAAAAATAGGAAAAGTCTAATCTTTTGAGGCTGAATCCGACCAACAATTGGTGGGCGTTCCACTGATAATTCAGATGCTCTTTAAGCGTCAGATCTGTTAAGTGATTTTTCAAATGATTATTAACTGAATTGGCAGTGCAAAAAGCGTGGCTATAAGAGAGGTGATGCTCCCAGAACACATTGGGATTTAAGATGTGTTGCCATTGGGCCGTGATCAATTTGTTGCCCCAACTGGGTGCTTTGTCATAAGGTTTAATTAACTCCCTGTCATCCAACGCTCCCAGGAAATCCTTCGAATAAAAGGCAGAGATGCTGATTTTATTATTGTCGTTAAGATCCAGCGTGTATTTGCCGATGGCATCATAAAAGTAATAGGGAATATCCTCGCCCATCATCAAGCTGAACAGATCGAAATAGGTGCGGCGCAGGGACAATAAGAAACTGCTTTTCTTGTACTGCGATTCCAGAATGCAGCCGCTACTGGCCAGGCTTAGCGTCGCCTTCTTGGCACCGATAATTTTTTTGGTGCGAACATCCAGTATGCCCGACAAATAGCCATCTTCTTCTACAGGATAGCCACCCGCTTGCAAGGTGACATCTCCCAACGCCTCAGCATAGAACATGCTGAAAATTCCGCCCAAATGATAAGGGTTATACACTGGTGCGCCGTCGAACAAAATCGTGGTCTGATCGAAATTGCCGCCTCGAACGTAAAACTGACTGCTGAAATCGTTTACCGAGGTCACCCCTGGCAGGATCGTAACCGCACGCAATATATCTGGCTCGACCATGGCAGGCACGTTTTTCAATTCGCTCGAACGAAGTGGGAATTGGCTGATCTCGGTTTTGCTTTTGAAGCGATCGGCCATCACATTGACCGCCTGAAACTCATAAACCATTGGCTCCAGGTTGAAGTTTAAGGTGATTTCGGCGTTGGGAGGTATGGTACAGCTCTTCCGCTCGCTTTTATAGCCCATCACTTTAACCAGGATCTCGTATTGATTGGCTATGAGTTTCAATTTAAAAAAACCATTTCTGTCTGTTATTGTGCCAAAGCTTGTTTCTAATACGATGATATTGGCATTTTCGATAGGTTTTCTGGTTTGTGCATCGACAACTTGCCCCTGAACAACCCCATAAAGGACGTATGATAGTCCAGCTTTAGTATTCAAAGCTGAAAGCATAACTAAAAAATAAAGTGCTTTTTTCATCTCCCATCCATCCTAAATGCTAAAGATTTTCTGGAAAAATCTTTTCCAGGTTAGACAATTTCCAGTAAAATCGTCTAACCTGGATTTGTCAATTGTTATGGCTTTAGTAATAGATAACTCTCATCTGTACATCTGCATCATCATTATCACCATAATACCAACGCTGTTGATCAAGATCAACCTCTCTCTTTCTAAGATCGCTTGGATTGGGCCAATGCCAATATTTTTCAACCAGATCATCTTTGCTGGTATCGTCTTCTTCCCAAATTTCGAAATAACGAGTTCCAGAAGGTTGAGAAGTCCAATAAGGGTCTAGGGGAATATCACAGTTATAATAACTTCCTTCATGGTTTATGTCATAGCAATTGGTGGACTTCCAATGCCCATCGTTCAATACTTTGGCATAAATTTCAGCATCTCCCAGCGACCATGGTTCATGATCATCATAAAGCAAGAAATCTAAAATCGTCAATCGCCAGACACCACTGCTCGCTGAGGTGGTTTTGCTTAAAGCCTTAGGACTGGCGAGCGAATGATCGCCGTGATGTTCACAAGGAGTAATGACCAGCACGGGCTCCTGCGGTGGCTCCTTGGCGCTCAATATTCGCTTGACGCCTTTCAAATCATAAGCGATTATCTCTTGCCACTCCGTGTCATCGATCGTTAGCGGCGGAGCAACAACCATTAACTGATTAATTTTACCTTGCCAGCTTTTTCGATGTTCCGCTACTGGAAAATAAAAATCAAGACCGTGCTCAAAGCTCCCGATGAGCTTACTTATTTCTGCTATGGTTTTTATAGGCAGCTATAACAATCTATCCAATTGTTTATTTAATCACTGGTTCATGGCTTATTTTTGTGGGATAATGAAAAATGGGTCTGCAATGAAAAGGTTGGATTCCCCAGGATTTTATAAAATTCAGTCGTTGCGATCCGTTGGCTTCATCTATCAGTTGGGCAATCGCTTTTGAATTTAGCCCCAACGGATTCATAAACCCAACGGATAAAAACCTAAAGCTGAAATCCGTTGGGTTGTTTCGATCCGTTGGTTTCATCTATCAGTTGGGCAATCGCTTTTAAATTTAGCCCCAACGGATGAAAACCTAAAGCTGAAATACGTTGGGTTGTTTCGATCCGTTGGTTTCATCTATCAGTTGGGCAATCCATTTTAAATTTACCCCCAACGGATTAATGAAGCCAACGGATGAAAACATAAAGCTGAAATCCGTTGGGTTGTTTCAATCCGTTGGTTTCATCTATCACTTGGGCAATCCATTTTATTTCTCTATTTTCTCCCAACGGACTGATGAACCCAACGGATGAAAACCTAAAAATAAAATCCGTTGGGTTGTTTCTATCAGTTGGAGAAAAACTAGATCATAACTTTCACTCTAAACATTCCAGCTTTTTGAGGCGGAATCACATTCCCCTCAATCTTTTTTCCATCCATAAAAATCTCTTTCACTCCGCCAGTCTTTCCATCAGGATTCTCAATCGAAATCTCATACGTCGCTCCCCGAAATAGGCGGATGATCCGAACCTGCTTCCAATGGGCGGGAAAGCAGGGATCGATCAGCAAGCCTGAATGGACGGGGCGCACGCCGCAAATGGCCTCGTGGATGATGCTGAACAGCCAGCCCGCCGAGCCTGTGTACCAGCTCCAGCCTGCCCGACCGTAATAGGCCGAATCTTTGCCGTCGATATTGCCTGGCAGGCAGTACGGCTCAGCCACGTAACGATCAGCATCCTTCTGCACCTGCAGGATGGGATTCAATTTGGATAGAATCCGCACGGCATCATCGGCCCAGCCCAATTGCGCCAGCGCCAGAACGCCCCACGTCGCCGCATGGGTGTAGACGCCGCCGTTCTCCCGCAGGCCAGGCGCATAGCGGGTGATATAGCCGATAAACGGATCGGATTTTTTAAAAGCAGGATGATACAACATCAGCCCGTTATCGGATTCCAGATGTTCCAGCATGGCTCGGCCCACCTGCTCCCGACGCTCGCCTTCGGCCACGCCCGAGATGATGGCCCAGGTCTGGGAATTGAGGTAAATTTTGCACTCGTCCTGTGAGGGATCGCCGATGGGCGTGCCATCGTCTTTGGTGGCGCCGATGTACCACTGACCGTTCCAACCGTGGGTGTTCAACGCCTGCTTCAATTGGGCGGCTCGGTCCCGATATTGCCTGGCCAGCGATGGATTTTTCAGCGGACTGTATGTTTCCAGAATCTCAGCCCAGTCGATTAAAATTTTATACAGAAACATGCCCAGCCAGATGCTCTCGCCCTTCCAATCGAGGCCCACGGCGCTGAAGCCATCGCACCAATCGCCTGCGCCGATCAATGGTAAGCCTCGGTCGCTGAAACGATTTAATACAACTTCAATAGCTCGGGTGCAATGCTCCTGCAACGTCGCCTCGCCCTGATCATAAAATGGGACGACTTCCTTCAGGCAAGAATAATCGCCGACTTCGATCAGATAGCGATTGAGCATGAACGGCAGCCAGAGCAGGTCGTCAGTCATGTCCGTGGGATGCCCCTGCTCGGTGATGGGATGCCACCAGTGGAGCACCGTGCCCTTTTCAAATTGATGGCGGGCATTGAGCTTGATGTGCTCCAGCATGCGAAGCGGATCGATAGGCAGCCAGACCTGCTGGGATTGCAACTGATCCCGAAAGCCATAAGCGCCCGATTGCTGGTAATAGCCCGTCCTGCCCCAGAGATGCGCCGAAATCACCTGGTATTTGAGCCAGATATTGGTCAACAGATCCAGCGCAGGCTCTGGCGTTTCGATGTGCACCCGATGGATCAACTCCTGCCAGAAGGTTTTCACTTTCTGCAGCTCGGCTTCGGCCACTTTATGATTACAATATTTTTGAATGAGCGGGGTCACCTGCTCGGTGTCATCCAGGCCATCGTGGCGGTCAGCCAGGCCCAGCACGAAGACGACGGTTTTATCCTCGCCAGCTTGCAATACAACATCGGTTGCCAGCGAGGCGACGGCATCTTCGAATCGGCCTGCGGTTGCCGAAAAATTTCCGTTCAAAATTCCTTTGGGATATTGAAAGCTGCCGTGCCGACCGATGAGCGCATCCTTGCTGGTGTCCCAGCCGCTGACCTTTTGATCTACAGCATGAAAGGCGATGAAGGGCCATTCGGTGTTCCAATGCCCCCGACTGGTAGGCACTTCCCAGAGCGTCTTGGTCGCCAGAATGGCATTCAACTCAGGCTCGTAGCGGGTCTCGATAAACAGTTTGTGGAACTCCCGATGCACATCAGGTGCAGCGCCGAGATTCCACTCGAAATAAGAAGCCATTTGCCAGTGCTTCTTCTGATTCGTTAGATTTTTTAGCTTGCAAATCCAGATTTCCAGCGGCTGATCTATTGCCGCAAAGATCGTCCATTCGGTGGCCAGATCGTCAAATTGCTGCTCAAAAACCGTGTAGCCCAGGCCATGGCGCACCTGATATTTTCGATAGGCCGCCTGGACTGGCTGATAGGCTAACGAACGAAAACTGCCCGTATCCAGGTCCCGCAGGTAAAGCCACTTGCCCCAATCGTCCCGAATCAGATCCTGATTCCAGCGGGTGAGGCGATTGAGAGTGACATGGGTTTTCCAACTAAAGCCGCCGCCCGCCTGGCTGATCACCAGGCCAAAATCGCCGTTGGAGATAACGTTGGTCCAGGGGCGTGGCGTGTCAGGTCGAGTGATGATGAATTCATGTCCGTCGTCAGAGAAATAGCCATACTTGTTTTCAAAAGAACCGTACCGTCGTGCTGCAATGTCCAATTGTGATTCTCCTATCAATTAACAGAGATAAGTTGAGATGAGCATTCCCAAATTTTTAAAACTAGTTTCTACTGTAATTATTCAGGTATGAATTAAAAAAACAGACAGGATTAACAAGATAAACGGGATAAAAGAATGTGCAAAACATTTAATTTATCCTATTAATCACAACTACCAATATAAAAGAATCAATTGAAATATAGTCGGCTAAAATAAGAGGGCTGAACATTTTTTCCTATAATACCATCTCCCTTAATATAAAACCAAATAAGAAAAAAACGAATCCATTATTGGCAATCCTCATAGAATTTACTTGAAATATCTCTGCTTCATAAGATACATTAGATCTTGGAGAGTAACAATTCGAAAAAGCATCGTCAGTAATGTTTTGGTGCTCCGATTAAATATTGTTTATGGATCAGCAGGAAAAAAAACTGTATCCTGTTAATCCTGTTCATCCTGTCAAAAAAAAACTGAATAGTTACTTTCCACTTATGAAATAACCCAACTGATTATATCTGTTGGGTTCTCTTTTGGCGGATCCATTTCTGATAGAAATAAAGCAGAGGGTGTATCCCCGCCAGGTCGTATGATCAGCCGACGGAAGATCGATCCGATCCGTTGCAAAAAATAAGTTAACAATATTAAAATGCCAATTATCAATTCAACTGAAGCATCTTTATGATCGATCGATAGCGATCCGCAGCAAGCTGGCAGAAATAGAGGCCGCTGGCGAGCTGGCTGCCATCGAACGCTATTGAATGCTCGCCCTGGGATTTTGTTTCATCTACCAGGATTGCCACCTCCCGTCCGAGAACATCCAAAATCGTGATTTTCACTCTCACAGATTCTGGGATATAATAGCGAATGACGGTCGACGAATTGAACGGGTTGGGGTAGTTCTGATAAAGCACGTAGCCCGTCGGCGCCTGGGTTTGGCTTTCCTGCACGCCGCTGATGGTGACGAACCCTGCCCGTTCCAGTCCTCGCTGGATGTCTGGATTTTGCATGAAGGTGTCCCAGACTTTGTTGTTGAAATAATTTTCGATCATCAGCACAAAGGGACCCTGATCAATGCCGATGACGATGGGCGACCACCAGTTGACCGTTAAATTGAATGCATCGCAAAAGCCATATTTGGTCCAGATGCTCTGGCGATAGGTGTCGTACATGTATTTCAGCGCTGGAATGCAGACCTCGGGCGCAAACGGGATGGAGCCGCCAGGAGCAGTGGGGGAGATGGTGCCATCATCGTTTTCGGCGGGCGGTGCACCACGGGCTTTGTAGCCGTTGTAGCCATCGCTGGCCGTGATGCCCCAGACGTTTTCGCCGTAGCCTTTGAATCTGCCAGGATTGGCAATGCAATACGCCCGCTGCGCCAGCGTTGCCCGTCGGGAATTTTCAAAATAGGTGATGCCTTTATTTTTCATATAAGCATCGTTGATTTCTCGAAAATCGATCCAGCAATGGGAATATTGATGGCCGAACAGCGGCGGGAAATTGACATACGTGTAGCCATAATGCATCTGCCAGGAATAGCCGCTGGTCCAGGCGCTCCAGATCGAGGCAGGTGCGGGATGCGTTGGCGAGCCCAGCGCCAGGATGTTCATGATCATGGCTTCGTTGTAGCCCCGCCACCAGGCATTGATGAAGCCCGTCTCGGGATGCCAGCCCAGGGTGATGTTGGGCTGGAAATTTCGCATCCACTGCCAATCGACCCGATAATAAATCGAATCGGCCAGCGCTCGGATTTGATTTTCATCGGCCTGATCCTGATCGAAATATTGTCTGGCATAGAGAATTCCCGCCAGCAGCAGCGCCGTATCGATGGATGACAGCTCGCAATTCCAGGTGCGCAGGGCGGTTTTCATATCGAGAAAGTGATAAAAAAAGCCCTTGTAGCCGATATATCCCTGAGCCTCCCGCCCCTGAGGCATGGTCCAGAAGGTATTCAACGTGGTAAGCACCCGCTGACGACCCGCCTCTCGGGTGATCCAAGCATGATCGATGCCGATGCAAATTGCAGTCAGGCCAAATCCCACCGAAGCGATACTGCAGGGCGAATCGGCTCGGCTGTTATCTTTAATCAAGCCATTATCGGGATTGGCCTCGCTCCAGAAGAAGTCGAAGGAGGCCTTTTGGATATTGACGAGGAAAGTGCTGTCCTCTTTTGTGAGCGATTGGCCTGTGGCGGTATTTGCTATTGTCAATAAAATTATGATGAGGGTCGAATGGCGCAACACTGTTTGACTCCGTTTTTTAGTTATCAGTAATCAGTTATCAGTTATCAGTTATCAGTTATCAGTGATCAGTGATCGATCTCAAGTTGACTGATTACTGTTGACTGATTACTGATTACTGATTACTGATTACTGATCACTGTTTACTGATCACTGTCTCGAATAACCATTGAGAAAAACTCCGCTGCTTCATCACGAATCAGATTCGGAGTTTCTGAGCAAAATTGATCGGCTTTTTCCATCATGCCTCCGAGCAGCCGACCGATTTCTTCACAGCGGCGCAGCAGAGCAGCCGTTTCATTGGCATTTAGATAATTGCAGTCATTTGCCGTTTCAATCCAATGCTGGGTTTCATTTTGCTCACCATCGGCATCGGTCAATTTGCTTATGAAATGCTTCACATACCTTCTTTTGGCCCAGGCTTCTGCAATTTGACCGCCAACGGAACGGGAACAACGCCGAACCTGATCGGTCAGCGAATACATTTCTTCTTTGGGAAAACGTTTCGAAATTTCAAAAATATCTTTAGCCAGCGCTCTCGCCTTCTGATAAACAATCAAATCCCGAAAGCTCTTTGCATGCGGTAAATAACTCATATTCCACCTCCTTCTCTACTGATTACTGATTACTGATTACTGTTTACTGATCACTGTTTACTGACCACTGATCACTGACTAAAAAAGAAACCCCACCGTAAACCGCTGCGTATTCTCCAGCCGTCCATGATCCGCCCAGGCGTAATCGAATTGGAAGAAGTGGCCAGCGACATCCAATTGCAGGCCAGCGCCCAGGGTGAGACCAACCTCAGAGTCTTTCAGGAACAGGTTCTGGTAGCCCATACGCATGGAGAAGGATTTGAATAGAGTCCATTCAGCGCCGAAGCTCATGCTCTCAGTATTATCGTTAGGATGAAACGCATTGACCGCCACCTGCAGCCGATTGTTAGGCGAGAATTCAAATGGGAAACTCAAACCTACCCGAAAGAGCACGGGCAGGGGAAAAGCTTCAGTATAGATTTCACCAGGCAGGCTGCTGTTGTCGCCGTATTTGTTGGGATCATTATCATAAACGATCCGCAAATCACGGCCCGAATAGCGGGCGGGCATGCCAAAATTCGAAATGCTGGCGCCCAGCCGCACGCCATTGGTCGTCAGATTGTACAATGTGCCGACGCTAATGGCCACAGTGGATAGCGAGCTGTGCCAGATGGTCTCCTGAACATAATTGATCATAAAGCCCATGGAGAAGCGATCGGTCAACTGGCGGCCATAGCCCATGCCCAGGGCAAAATTGGAAACCGAATAGCGTTCGCCCGTTCCCATTGGCTGTTCCACGGTTCGGACATCGATCTCTCCCGAATTCAAGGCCGTCGCCGTGACGAACAGATTTCCGATCGACCCCATCTGGATCGATGCTGCCACATAATCGTACGTGATATCCGCCAGCCAGAGGCTATGGGTGAACTGGAGGCCATAGCCCCGCAGCCGTCCGATGGCGCCAGGGTTGTAGTAGGCAGCGGCGATTTCATCGTACGAGGCGACGCCCGCATTGCCCATGCCTGTGTAGCGGGCGCTGGGCTCGATCAGCAGAAATTGGCCAATCGTGGTGCCAGTTTTGGATTGAGCCATGAGATTTGTGTTGAATAGCATCAGTAATAGCGTCAGGCTCAAAGCGAACAAGACGATCGGTCGTTGATCTCGCCTTTTTATCTTTATTTTGAATTTGTGTTCATGCGCATTCATAATTCACCCATTCGTTTTTGTATTTATTTAGCTATGGAGTGAAATGATGGAGTGCAACGCCTTTATGCGTTGCCTGCGGTGCATAAAGGCACCGCACTCCATCGATGCCGCACTCCGTCACTGTTTATTTGATAATGGCAAATTTTCCAATTTTATAACCCAGATCATCTCCATCCACATGAAAAATGTAGAGACCAGGAGCGACATCCAGATTATCTTTGGTTCTCAAATCCCACGCTACGTATCCCAGTGTCCCTCCGTCGTGATAGAGCGTCTGCACCAACTCTCCACGCACCGTGTAAATGCGGATGGTGCAATTTTCTGGCAGATTGCGGAACTCGATCCTGCGTTCACCTCGGCCCGAGATGGCAAACCGCTCCGCCTCGAAGCTCGCCGAACCGACATAGGGATTGGGCACCACGTAAGGCTCTTCTTTGAACTCCTGGCGAGCTTTATTAGGATCGATGAATTGGCCTTTGCTGGTGAACATGAACACATCGCCCTGGCCCAGCGGGTAGATCAACTTGAGATCGTAAACATCGCCCTGGGTTGGTGGAACGATCGGCCCACGGGCTGCCTGGCCCGTAGTATCCACCTCGATGCGCCAGGTGACCTGCGGCTGCGTGCCTTTCTCGGGCACAAAGGTGACCACGTCGATGAATTCATCGGCTCGGCTCAGCGTGCCATCCCGATCCAGGTCACGGATGCGGAATTTCATGCGCAAGGCGCCAGAATCGCTGAGCGCCTCGACACGGAATTTGCACGGCCGAGCGGGCAAGCCAATGGCTGCCAGCGAGGTATCCACGGGCGTATCCGTAAAAGTGATCCGAATCGGATCGGGGAAGCCTGTGCGCCGCCGATTGATGGATTGCTGATATTGATAGCTGGCTTTCAATCTTATATTCGTTTTGCTGGTCGGCGTAAATCCAGTGTTGAGGCTATCAACTCGAATAGTCTGTGGCGTTGTGACCACAGGCAGCAGTCCCACGGCCACCTGACCGATGCCCAGGCCATCCAGATCGTAGCCATTGCGGAACAGATATTTGTTCTCCGTGCTATCGATCAGATCGTAAAACGCTGCCCGAATGCTATCCTGCGAGGGAATTTTGAATTTGAGCAGGAAGATATGATTGTCTGGCACCAGGGCGGAATTGACGACTTCAACCTTGACCGTTCCAACGCCTCGGCCTTTGATCTGGACGCCGTCTGATGCTTCAGCAGGAACAAAGCCCATGATTTTCGGCTCGGGTCGAACTGCCACCACATTGCTCGGCAGAATGGTTCCGCCTCTGGGGGTGCGAGACACCGAAATCGAATTCTCCGAGGGATAAAAATCCAACGAATCTGAGCCGTGATCGTAGGCACACACGGCATAGTAATAGAGCTGACCGTTGGTGACTGTAGTGTCGGTCCAGGTGTGGGTGAGACCAGAATTTTCGCCGAGATAGTAGGCGACTCCTTCCACCACCTGTCGGGAGAATCCCGCATACTCATTAATCAGATCGAATTGGGCAATGGGGCGTCCGTTCCCGATGGGACCCGTGCCTCGGCCCGTAGTGATCACCCTCGGGTCACGAAACTCGGGATCGGTAGAACGATAGATGCGATAACCCTCAAAATCAGCCTCCAACGAAACAGGGTCGATGCCTCGCTCAGCCACATCGTCCCACGACAGCCGCACCCAGCCATCGCCCACCTCGGCAGTCACCGTCGGCTGCGGCGGCGGCACGGCAAATTGATAATTGGCATTATAAATTAGCTGCACCGTTTTGACCGTGGTGCGCAATTCCTGCAAATCCGCCCCATAAGCGAGTGCCAGACTGAAGCGTTCGGTCTTGCCAGCGATCAATCGGAACGGTCCTGAAGCAAACAGGAAACCGATGTTGTAGTTCAAAACCAGCGCCTGGTCGAATCGGCCAGCGGGATTGGGATCGGTGAAGAAATTGTACAGCCGAGTGGGCCACTGTTTGCCTTCTTCGAAGAAGACGATGTTATCGGTATCCTGGCTGGGATTTCCAGCACCCGCTACGATGCGATTCATGCGGAACCCCGTCAGACCGATCTGGTCCGATTCATTGAGGTCGGTGCGGTCGAAATTGGGCTCGCCATTGGTGGGAATGCCATCGCCTTCGCCCGTATCATTGGTGCCAAAAACGCCATCGGCGCCCGTGTCATGCAGATCCTGCACCCAGTCCATGTCTTCATCACCAGTCCACCAGCGGGCTGCCCGATAGGCGGGTCGAGTTTCAATGGTACCAATGGCCCTTTCGAATCGAGCCACATCATAATGGGACTTCACATAATCTAAGATCGCTTGATGGCCGATGAGCAATTGACCAGGCCCGCTATCCCGGCGTTCATCGATGATCCCGTCGTCATCATTATCGATTTTATCATAATGGTTGCCTGGTGTTTCCAGGTAGGCATAGCCGAGATAACCTGTCTTCAAACAATTTGACGCCAGGCCAATCCCATGGCCCAGCTTATCCCAGGTATAAACCAGGTTCAATCCAAACGATTTATCGAAATAGGCATTGTCATCATCAGACTCATACACGCCATCACAAGAGAGGGCTGAGCCGCCCACGCCCGAATCCATGTACATGCCAAAGATGATATTATCATTGTAATCTGTCGTGCTTTCATTGCTGATGTCGTAGTGCCAGAAAATGACGTTTCCCGATTGCGGATTGGACCACTGAAATCCGCGCACCTCAACTCGCAGTCCCATGCCGCGGCGCGTTTGATCCCGGGTGTCTGGGTAAAAATCCCAGGCATCGTAGAAGTCATCGTCCATCACGGTGAAGCTTTCCTGATCGGCGTTGGGTCGCTTGCCAAAATAGCCGTTCCAACTGCCGCTCCAGCCTGGATCGTCGGGATCATTGAGCTTATCGGGCCAGGAATTGGGCCAGGTGCGGGGATCGTTGCTGATGGCAGGCGAGCGCCCCTGGTTGATGCTGGGGTCGGCCTGAAAATAGCCAGGACGTGGCTCGTAGCGCATAATGCGATTGCGAATGGGACTGGTGCCCTGGCGCTCTCGATATCCAGTTTCCATGATATGAAAATAAGCGCCCTTGCGATCCATGAGCTTCGCCAGCACAAACGGCGTGGTGCCATCGGTGTAATTCAAGCCGCTGCCCTTGGGCACCTCGCAGGAGTGGAACACGCTCAAATCCACATTTCGAGGATCGGGCGGATAGTCGCCGACCATGCCGTAGTTATAAAACACAGTGCGGATGTTGGCCGCATCGTGATAACCAGCTCGTTCTGCATCGACCCGACCTCGCTGATCTTGTGGGACCACAGGCAGGTATTGAGCCGAAATCCATGCTGGAACCAAAATCAAAATAATGAGCCAGCATAAAAGATAGTTCAAATAACGCATATTATTCCTCCAATGCTAATTGGCTGATCCCAGGGATATCCCCAATTCGACGCGTCGGGGTGGATAATACCGACCCGGATCGGCCAGTGTGGCGCGTTGCCCAATGGGGTTCAAAGAGTAATCGGGACTGCCGGTGTCATCAAAAACAAATCCGTTGACAAAACGGGTATCGAGCAAATTCAGAACCCGTGCGAAGAAGCTGATATTGAGCGTTCGCAAACGGAAATATTTTTCAGCCCGCAAGTCGATCCGAACTGACGCGGGTTTCACGCCGGAATTAGCCTCGAGCCCACCTCCAAATCCAGCTTTGATCGCTGGCGTATATGGCTGACCGCTCCCATAGCGAATAATGGTGCTGATAGCGAGGCTATGTGGCAAATCCAACAGAAAGGTGGCGTTGAGGGTATGGCGCTGATCCCAATTCAAAGGGATTTGGCGTGGTCGTGGGTCTTCGCCCGCTGCCGCTCGGGTGGCAGTTTCCCGTGGATCGCTGGAATTGCCCATAGCCCGCTGCCAGGTATAATCGATCATGGTGCTGACAGGCCCAATTCGCCGCTGATCGACGGCAACCGTAAAGCCCAAAACATTGCCGAAATCCACATTGGTCAACCGCGCATATTCAGCAGCAGCATAGGTGGACACGAACTCCACGCCCAACAGGTCCCGAATATCTTTATAGAAAATGCTAAAATCAATTCCCAGGTCCTGCGTAAGCGCGTGCTTATAGCCAAATTCGTACTGTACCGTCTTTTCTGGTTTGATATCGGGATTTCCCATCACGCCGTAGCTGATGCCTCCGGCCTGCAATTCATCCAAAATTTGATAATCGGAATTTGTGAAAATTTGCCCCAGACCCGGCATTTGATAGAAATGGCCATAAGCGAAAAATAGTGCAGCATTCGCGGTCATAGGATAAGAGATGCCGATTCGCGGAGCCAGGGTGATTTTCTTTGATGTTTTCTTAGGATAGGAAGCCGGGGCTCCAGCTATCGCGTTGGCCGGGTTCTGGAGATCGCTGGGAACCGTGGAGCGAGCATCAAAGTATTCCATTCGCGTGCCCGCCCGAACGATAAAATCCCGCCATTCGATTTGATCCTGGGCGTAAGCCACCAGGGATATGGGACGATAGGTGGCAATCGGTGGATAATCTGGCGGTTCATTGATGTGCCGAGTCAGCAGCAGTCCCGTGCCAATGATGTACCCTGGCACGCCAAATTGCACCTTTGAATATTGCAACTCGGCGCCGAACTTGGCCAGATGGGTTCGGGTTACCTGACTGGTCAAAGCTAACTTTGCCACCAATGTGTTCGTGTGCTGTTTGAAGCGACTCAAATCCACGCCCTGCACGATGGCGCCCAGCTCATAATTGGCATCGCCCTGGGGTGGCCCCGCCGCATCGTAACGGGGGTCGTAGAAATCTTTATAGGCATAATCGCTGTAATCGAAATAATTTTGTCGCAGATTGAAATTGTAGAACGTATTCGAGGACAGGGTATGGGTCACATCCAGACCATGAACCACCGAAGTGGTTCGTTGTTTGGATCGTCCATCGGGATTCAGGCGAAAGGCAAAATTATAGCGCTGGGCATTGATCAAGTTATAGAGCGCCTGATATTCCAGTTGGATATTTTTCAGCGAGCGATTGGTAAATTTGACCAGCCCAGAGATGTCATCTGAAAACGATAGTGGCAGCTCTTTGTTATCGCCAGTGGGGGTAAAGATCCTCCGTTCAAAATCTGCTCGGTCGGTTGGAAGAAAACGCCGTCGCCCAAAGATATAGCCGTTATCGATGTAGCGACGCGAGCTGAGAATAAAATACGTGCTCGGCAGAAATGTTGGGCCACTGAGGCTGAACTGGTAATTCTGAATGGCCAGCGGTCTAAATTTATCCTCAGCTTTCCGGCGATCCCCACTGGTGTACATGTAATCGCTCAAAAAGGTCTCTGCGTTCCATTGAAACTTCTCCGAACCAGATTTCAGCACTACATTGACGACGCCGCTCATGGCCTGGCCATATTCAGCATCGAATGTGCCACTGATAACCTGAACCTCTTGCAGCAGTGAACGATCGATCTGTACCGAAGAGCTGTTATCGTAGCTGTTATTTACCGTCACCCCATTGATTTGATATTGTACCTCCCCGAGCCGGCCACCACGAAAATGACCATCCACCACGCCTGCTTGCAAATCGACAATTTCATTCAGTTGTCGCACCGGCATGATCTGGATATCCTTGCTGGTTACGGTTGAAACCGAGCTGGTTAAATTGAGCTCGACCACCGGCCGCTCGGCCACAACTGTCACCGCCTCGCCTTCGATCGTACTTTCCTCAAGCACCGCATCGAGCGTGGTGGTATGATCCACCGTCACCAAAACATCCTGCACCACACGATTTTTATAGCCGATAAATGAAAACCGCACCTGATAGCGTCCCGGTGGGATGTTGATGACGTTATAATAGCCTTGTAAATCTGTGGCGGCTCCGAGATTGGTGCCTACCAGAATCACGTTAGTCCCAGGCAAGGGCTGACCTTGCTTATCGGTGACTCGCCCAGCCAATTTGCCCGTTGTCCCGCTATAGGCAACAATGTTTGTAATCAACATCAAAAATAGCAGCACAAAAAACAAATAGAGCATTCGGCCTGGGTTCTTTAAGCGATCTAATTTCATAATGAGCCTCTTAACCATTTGATCGTGATGATCTGAATTTAACGATTGTCAGTTGCTCCCCATTTTTTCCACCGAACTATTCTTGCGAATGCAGGAATCTATCTTGCAATCGCGAATTAGTTCAAGCAGGGATAGAGAATGCTGCATGCGCAGGCAACATCATTTGGCCTGTTTTCGATATTTTGAAAAAAGAACTGTTTGCTCACGTAAACGACCAGTTAAAACCCAAAATTCTAAAATGAATTCATCATTTCTAAAATCTTTTTATTGGACACAGCGATCACCAAACGATTACAGAGATCACCGAGAAAAGGATCAGAATTTATCACTCAGTGAACTCGGCGATTCTCTGAGGTCTCTGTGACAGGGTAGGGGACAGGGGAATGTTATAAGATATCTTTAACTGGTCATTCATATTCGTCCTTCAACAAAAGCTGTCCTTTTTTCACCTCTCTGTGACTCTTCTTTGGGAAGAGCGACTTCTCCTTTTGGGAGAATTTGCCAGCGGAAGCGTTCTGAAATAGCAAAGCCTGAAATCATCGCCCTGCTTGAAAATCTCGATATTTTCCTTCGGCTAATATTTGGTGCTTAAATGAAGGATCCTCAATTGTTAGTTTTGATGCATTATTGCGAACCACCAACCAATTGACGGACAAACAAGCTCTATAAAGCCCCATAAGCCAAAAGGCTGCCTCGCTCCGTTCCAAAAGAAAGTAGTATAAAAAGCTCGGCTTTTTCGTTCAAGCATCAATCAGAACCGATCGCGCAATCAATCCCCCCGCACATCTGCGGGGGGATTTGGGAGGATGCATGTCGAATGTACTACTTTGCTGAATGAATCAAACGATTTTAGAAAAAGCAGACCCCAAAAGTCGCTAAGACTTTTGAGGTCTGAATTTGAGATGGCCGTTGATTTCACTTCCCAATTTTATGCATCTACTTCAGGACAACCATCTTGCCAGTCGAGCTGACGGAAACCTTGTTGTTTCTACCAGAAACGGCCTGGAGATGGTAGAAATAGATCCCAGAGCTAATTTTTTCTGCATTGAAAGCAACTTCGTTGATACCAGCTTTTTGGAAGCCCAGCGGAATCTCGGCCACCAAACTGCCCAGAACATTATAAACCCTTAATGTCACCCGGCTATCCTCTGGCAACGCATAGCGAATCACCGATGACGGGTTAAATGGATTCGGGTAATTGCCCAGTACCGCGAACTTGGTCGGCAAGCTGCTGGTTTTGTCCGCGATCTGCTTTACGCCAGTGATGACCGCATTGGGATCCATATAGGCCCATGCTGGCGCTGCGGGCCAGGAGCTTTCGCGCATCCACCAGACACGGTTGCCATAAGTATCGGCGGGATTGGGGAACGCATCGCCGTCGAACAACGTAGCGCTGATGAACAAGGCGCCATCGCCCCGGCCCACCGGATAGCCCAATTTGGTCAAATCAATGGCCAATTCAAAGCTATAGCCCGCATCAATATCGTTAAAATTGTTCACTGTTGTCCCAGGCTTCAACGCCATCGCCGCTTTCGAGGTCTTGAACGAATCGATCAGCATCGTCATGTAATCCAATACCGCCAATTGACCCAACGAATCCACCCGCATCGTCAACTCCCGACGCAGCAGATTGTTATCGCCTGGATCAACCT
>FWPV01002926.1_pt1 | contig 40197 bp, 42 predicted proteins | sample 2228371 | NCBI WGS metagenome assembly FWPV01 (sample SAMEA103939776, study PRJEB20133) | metagenome
TCATCGATGCCGTCAAGATCGGCTATCCTCTGGTGCTCGACAGCGGCCTGCGCATCGTCGGCGAGCTGGGCGGACTCGGACTCCCCGTCATCGCCGACTTCAAGGTGGCGGACATCCCGAACACCAACCGCCTCATCTGCGAGACCGTCTTCTCCGCCGGATGCGACGCCGTGATCGCCCACGCATTCGGCGGTTCGGACGCGCTCTCCGCCTGCGTGGAGGTGGCCCACCGCCACGGAGGAGCCTGCTACGCCGTGGCGGAGATGAGTCACCCCGGGGCGACCGAGTTCTTCTACCCCGAGACGGCCGACCGGCTGGCGGCGCTGGCGGTCGCGGTCGGTGCGGACGGGATCATCGCGCCCGCGACCCGCCCGGAGCGTGTGCTCCGCCTCCGCGACGTCGTGGGAGGGCTGAAGATCTACTCCCCGGGCGTGGGGGCCCAGGGAGGGGATATCCATGCGATCGCACCCCTGGTGGACGGGGTGATCGTGGGCAGAACCCTGTACGAGGCTCCCGATCCAGCGGCTGCGGCAGAGGAGCTCGGCTGGATCCGCCGATGAAGAGAGAAGGGAGAACGGCCCCCGTTCTCCGCACGGAAGGGCGGATGCGCATCTGCCCGAATGACGAGCCCTATGAGTCAGTTGAGGCGGATCCTCTGGCTTTTTGTGCGTCATTTGCGCGGTTCGGGGTGATAATTTTAATAATCCGCTGATCTATGTAGTAGTATGGACTGGACACCCGAACAGCGCGCACTCGCGGAGAAGTACAGGGGTCTCAAGGAGATTCCGGTCGAGGAGCGCAGGTACAAGTGCTATTCCTGCCACCACGTGGTGGACCGTATACCCTGCCCGGAGTGCGGGGAGGTGAGCCTCGAGATCATGTGCCCCCTCGATCACTGCGAGTGCTCCCACGACATTGTCACCGGCATCGAGTACTGTCCTCTCTGCGGCGCAGCCGTTTGCCCGTCCTGCGGGTCCCACGACGTAGTGCAGATCAGCCGGGTGACGGGCTACATGCAGGACGTCTCCGGGTGGAATGCCGGTAAACAGCAGGAACTGAAAGATCGGGTCCGTTACACGGTGGCATGAGGTATTTCATCCGGGAGGCGACCCTCTTTCTCCGGGGCGACTTTGTCGGCGCGAGTACCGCCGTCCATGGCGGTATCGGACGCGTCTCCACGATCTTCAACCACAGCGTTCCTGAAGACTGGGACGGGTCTGATCCCCGTGCCTATATCCAGCGCCTGGCCCGGCGGGAAGGGTTCGGCGAAGATGCGTTCGGTCTCCTGACGGCTGTTGCGTTGAGCAACCTCTGCATCCTCCAGTACGACATGCTCACGGTGTTCGTCACCGCAGGGGTGAGAGAATCTGCTCCGGCGCTGCCCGGCACCATCAACCTGATCATCTACAGCCGCGAGGGGCTATCGCCCTCCGCTCTCCTGGAGACGATCATCGTCGCCACCGAGGCGAAGACCCGGGGGCTGCAGGCGGCGGGCTATTCCTGTACCGGAACTCCGACAGACGCCGTCGTGGTTGCCAGCGAGGGGGAGGAGAAGCACGTCTACGCCGGGGTTCTCACCGAGGTGGGGAGACGGGTGTATGCCGCCGTCCAGTTCGGCGTGGAGCAGGCGCTGAAGAGGCATGCCGGAACAATCCGGAGGGACGCACCCTCCTTCTTCGTATACAGCCGATACGGCGGGGATCACTGGGTGGAATGGAGGGCGGAGGGGTGCCCCTACTATCCCTGCCACTTCCCGGGGCAGGTCTGCGACTTCTGCTACTGTCCGTTCTATCCCTGCGGGGATCCGGCTCTTGGCGAACTCGTGGAGAGTTCCACCAGTGGAGAGATCTGGAGCTGCAGCCGCTGCCATCTTCTCCCCCTGCCGGCGGTCGCAGAGTACCTGAAAAGAAACCCGGAGGCAACTCTCCGGGAACTGAAGCGCTATCGGGACCGCCTGGAAAAGAAGATAAGTTAGCTCTCGGCGACGCCCAAGGCGTCCAGCAGCTCTTTCAGGGGAATCCCGTGAACTTCTGCTGCCTCGCGGATCGTCTCCCCGCGGGCGACCGAACACCCGAGGCACCCCATACCGAACCGGAATAAAACCTGGGCGGATTCGGGTTTTTCCCGAAGCAGCTCCATTATTGTACTGTCTGCCGTTACCGTCATGCTCAGTTTATCTGCGCTACCGGTACTTAAGTGTTCTTTCCGCCTGCAGTTTCGCACCGTGGACCTATGCTTATAAGGTTTGAAGAACGCCAGATATAAGCTGGAGATGTAATATATGGAAGTATCCACCATTGTCGAAAGAATCTCCCAGAAAATCGAACAGAAAGGCGTTCAGGCCGACAGGAAAAAGATCGAGTCCAAGATACGGCGCCTGATCGAAGAGTTCGGAGTGAACCCCGCCGAAGCCGAGCGGACGGTGATGAACGAGGTCGCCCGCGAGCACTCGATCACGCCCTCGGGCGGCAGCCGGTCGACCGACCTCCTCGAGATCGGAACTCTTGTCCCCGGCGAGTGGGTGTCAGTGCAGGGAAAGGTCGTCTCTCTGTCCAATCCCCCATCCCCCAGCATCGCCCAGAGCGGCATCATCGCCGATTCCAGCGGTGCGATCCGGTTTGTGGTCTGGTCCAGCGCCAACGCACCCCGCATGGAGCAGGGCAAGTGGTACCGTCTGGAGTCCGCCGTGGTCGATTCCTACAAGGGCATGCCGAACCTGAAGGTGCACTCGGGCACGACGATCGTCGGCGTGGACTCGGACGCCATTCTGCTTCCCAGTATATCCCCCATCGCCGATCTGAAGCCCGGCGTGGGCAGCATCCGTGCGAAGATGGTGCAGGAGTGGGAGCCCTCCCACGAGCGAATGCTCCAGACGGGGCTCCTCGGCGACGAGTCGGGCACGATCAAGTTCACCATCTGGAAGGACGAACCTGAGAAGGAGAAACTCGCGCCGGACACGGTCTACAACATCTACTACGGCCAGGTGGACGAGTTCAACGGCCGCCTCTCCCTGAACCTGAACACCGCGGTCTACATCGCCGACGAGGGCGACATCGAGGTGGGTGCCGGCGATGTCGCGAAAGGCGTGATCGTCCACATCGCGCCCGGCTCCGGGCTGATCAAACGGTGCCCCGTGGAAGGCTGCAACCGCACCCTCTCCCGCCAGAACTACTGCCCGATCCACGAGATCCAGCAGAAGTTCCGATACGACCTCCGCCTGAAAGCCGTCCTCGACGACGGGACCAGGAGCCGGAACATCCTGTTGCAGCGGGATCTCGTGGAGCAGCTCTCCGGCATCACCCTGGACGAGGCGATCGAACTGGCGGAGAACAACCCGCTGGGAATGGACGAGGTCTTCTACCGCCTCCGGGATGCGACGATGGGGCGGTATATTGCATGCCGCGGCAGCGAGATGGACGGCAGGATCCTGGCCCGGCAGTGCGAGAAGCTGACGTTCGATCCTGCGAAGCTCGCGGATCTCCTGAACCGCGCGGGAGGTGCCTGATATGGCCGAGAGGAAGGGAGCCGGACCGCGCCACCGCGAGGGGTTCGAGCGCGAACCGGCGCGCCGGGTTTTCGCCGCCGAGCTCCGCGAGGTGAACCTGCAGTTCAAGGACGGGGAGGACGAGAAAAGCCCCAGCTATATCCTGCTCCCCACCGGTATCCGGGCCAACCGCATTTTCTTCATCGGGACGCTCACCGAGAAGGAGCGCCGCGGGGACCAGAACATCTTCTACCACGCGCGGATCTCGGATCCGACCGGCACGTTCTTCGTCATCGCGGGCAGCTACCAGCCGGAGGCGATGCAGCAGCTGGCGAAGATCGAACCCCCTGCCTTCGTTGCCGTTGTCGGAAAACCCAACGTCTACCAGTCCCCGAGCGGTGCCGTGCTGGTATCCATCCGTGCAGAGTCCATCGTGACCGTGGATGCCGACACCCGCAACTGCTGGGTGATGGACACCGCGAAGAGCACGCTGGACCGCCTGGACCAGTTCGGTTCGACCGAAGACTCCGAGAAGGCGAAGGCGCATTACAACACCGATCCTGAAGTCTACAGGAAGATGGCGTACGATGCGCTCACCCAGCTGAAAATATAACCTTTTTTCGACCGTCAGGGCCCTTACGGCAGATACCAGTAGAGGAACAGTGCGGACCAGCCTATCATGTACGTGAAGAGGTACCCGGCAATGGTCCGCGGCACGATCTGCTGCAGCCGGCGGGATCCGGAGGAGTACAGCCCCTTCAGCCTCTCGTGGTTGCGCAGGTACTCCTTGAACCGTGTCACTCCGGGGATCCGGGAGATCAGGCTGTCCAGGGGGTGAACGATGATCTCCGGCAGGAGGAGCCCGATGATGACCGAAACCAGGAGCTGCAGGCCCCAATCGGGCACGAACGGGTTGGAGAAGAGGAGCCAGATCGTAAAGAGCACGGTCTTCCCGCTCACCAGCCCGATCATATGCATCACCATACAATTTTATCCCCTGCATGAGATAAAATCTTGGAAATTGGCCTGCGGAGAGACTCATCCGCACCGGATCTCCATCACCTGACGCAGATGGCCCGCCGTTCTGCCGTGGATACGGATAGCGCTGGTATGCCCTGCCGCATCCCCGGGCGCAGCGGGACCGCTCCGGAGCAGGGAGGTGCGCCTTCATCTCCCGGTTATGGCCGGTTCTCCTGCCCGTCCTCCCGCCATGCGCGAATCCGTCTCCCTGCCCGGGATACCGTCCAGACCGAACCTCTTCCCGTGAACCGGTGTCCGGATCTCGTGTGCTCACGACGGCAGTCCTCCCGCCCCAGCACCGGGGTCAGCCGCACGAAGATGGGAGGGCGTCCCCCCTTGCGGCCATCTTTCGGGATCCCCTCCTCCCGCTCCGAACGGATCAGAAGCCCGAACCTTCCCCGACAGAACCCGATGGGCTGAAGCGGTCAGACCGCCCGCGGGAAGAAACAGTATGTTTTTATCCCCCTTTTCATCTAACACCTCCCCGTGAGCAGTATGGATGACAAGGAGTTGACGGATCTCCTCAAGCGGATCAAGACGAAGGATCTCAAGGACGCCGCCCGGCAGAGGAACATCCCCCTGGGGCGGTGCCCGACGAAGGTCGATATCGCGCGGAAACTTCCCGATGACGTGCTGAAGGAACTGGCAAAAGAGTGATGGGTGCGGGAACGGGGCCGCCCATCACGGGGCGCTGGTCTTGTTCCCCTTCCACTCGCCTTTCAGATCCGGGTAGTCGGCCAGGATCTTGCTGACCGTGCTGCGGCTCACGTTGAACATCTTGCAGATCTGGCCGATGCTGGTTCCGGCCCTCCGCACCGTGAGAAGCGCTTCCATCTGGCCCGGATCCAGAGCCTTTGGTCTTCCGATGGATTTCCCCGTCTTTCTGTTCTGCTTCGGGCGTGCCGGAGCGCTCTTTTTTGCCGCGGTCTGGTAGAGCTCCATGAACGAGACGAACTCCAGAATTGCCTCTCTCCTCTTCTGCGGCTCGTCCATGTGCCCGATGAAGTTTTGATCGGCAAAATAGACGACATGGCCGGCGTGCGTGAGTTTCTTGATCTCCTCGAGGGCGAGATCGAGGTTTCTGGAGAACTCGGGGATGCTGTGCAGGATGACGGACTCGACGTTGGTGTCAGCCGCATACTTCAGCATCTCACGATAGAGCTCCCGTTCCGACGGCGCCGATTTCGAGCGGTGATCGTGAAAGATTTTATGGATATTGAACCGGTAGCGGGCATACTTCTGGACTGCAGCCAGTTGCTCCTCGTATTCGCCCCGTTTTCGTGTATTCAGATATACAATCGCGTCTTTTTTCATCTGAAAGGTACTGCTGTATATAGATATTTATTTTTAACGAAAATTTTTGACTTTTCAAACATGCAATTTGATAAAAAAATGAAGATAACACGGGATGCATGCAGACGGCAAGGTTATCGGATCTGATGATTGCCGGGTCTCCACCGATCCAGGACCTCCCGCCCCTCGACGAAGACCAGCCCGTGCCTCCGTGCATACCGCATGGCATCCTCCTTAGAGAGGGCAAGACCGCTCTCGTCGTCCAGCATCTCGCAGATCGCCACCGCCGGTGTAATGCCTGCAAAGGCGGCGAGTGCGACTGAGAGTTCCGTCTGGCCGCAACGGCGATCCAGGAGACCCTCTGCCGCCCGCAGCAGCGCCACGTGACCGGGTGTGCGGAACAGCCGGTTGAACTCCGCTCCCCCGCCATTGAGGGACTTTTTTACCTGGTTGGCGATCTCGTTGATCGTCAACGCCCGGTCGTTGTCCGTGATCCCCGTGAACGTCCGGCGGTGGTTCACCCAGAGGGAGAAAGACGACCGGTTCTTCGGATCGTAGGGGATCTCCCCGAGCCTCTCGGTGACTCCCTGGATGGAGGGCGAGACGCCCGTCAGGCACTGGCTGAAGATCTCGCTCGCGAATGGCAGACCGAGACGGGCAGCCGCAAGCGGATGCACTGCCGTGCAGATGAGCCCCCCACCGTCTTTGCGCATCTGGCGGATGTGCCGGGGCGTGACGGCATCCGCCCGTATGGCGAAGTCTGTCTCTCTCTCTCGATCGTCGAAGTCGTAGAGCAGGATGAACTCTCCTGCCCGCAGTGCGTTCAGCGCATCCTCAATCATAGGTTATCTCCAGGTTCACTCGATCGCTGTCCGAGAGGTTCAGTGCCGTTCGGAGCTCCACAGGCGCGATGACCTCGATGATATCGTCCGGATAGTGGGTCCGTCCCGGAACGATCATTGCGCACGGGATGCTGTCGATTCTGCAGATCCGCGCTCGGGCGTCCCCGAATGTGCGGTTCTCCTTCTCGAATCCCCGGATCACCTCCCAGTCCAGGGCGTCGATCTTCCTGCGGATCTGCATGCTCGCCGGATCCAGCTTGATATTCAGTGTGCCGGGGAACGGTTCGAATCCCAGGCGTTCCAGGAACTGCCGGCGGTACTCCGGAAGGCTCATATAGTAACGCCCCTCCCCGACACCGCTGATCACCGTGCCCGAGAGGACGTAGTGTCGCTTCTCCCGTCCGAAGATGCGGGCATACTCGGAGTACTCCCGCTGCAGCTCCCGCTCGCCGTTCTCCGTGATTGTGACGTACTGTCCGTCGGCACGGACGGACCGTTCGATGAGCATCTGGGTCTCCAGGGACTTGAGACGGCGGGAGACGGTCTGGGGGCTGAGGGATAGCGTCCGGGAGAGAACCTGGGACGACACCCAGATCGGTCCTTTGTGGCCCCCCATGAGGGCCAGAGCCTTTAAAAACCGCAGATCCTCCGCCTCGACCATGCGTATCATTATTGGGATGCTTCCTATATATGGATTGCGGGGCGCCGCTCTCCGGGAAGTTCGGGAAATGTCGAAATGCTATTCGTTAGTTATTTAACACTCTCCGGTGTACCTGATCTGCTATGAAATCCGGATTGCGTCATCAGCTTGCCGAGAAAATGGCAGGAGAGATTACGCTTTCGGATATGCCCGGCCAGGCATTGAAGAAATGGCGAATGAGCTTCAACATTCCGCAGGGCGTTCTCGCAGAGCGGCTGGGAGTCTCCCCCTCGGTGATCAGCGATTACGAAGGAGGGCGGCGGAAGAGCCCGGGAACGGCAGTCGTGGGTAAGATCGTGGACACGATCCTCTCCATCGACGAGGAGAACGGCGGCAAGTACATCAAGAAATTCGCCCGGATCCTCTACTCCGATATCGAGGACGATGTCATCTACGACTTCCACGACTATGCCTCCACGATCCCGCTGAAGGACTTCGCCGAGTGCATCGGCGCCGTGCCCCTCTGCGGCTCCCTGGAGCAGACGATCTACGGCTACACGATCATCAACAGCATCGCGGCTATCATGAACCTCTCCGCCAACGAGTTCAACCGCATCTACGGCTGGAGCACGGAGCGGGCCCTGATCTTTGCGGAACTGACCGTCGGGAAGTCGCCCATGGTCGCGATCCGTGTCACGCCCTTCAAGCCCCGCTGCGTGGTGCTGCAGGGCGTCCGCCCTGAACAGGCGGATCCACTGGTTCCGCGGCTGGCGGAAAAGGACAGAATCACCGTACTGTGCACCGACATGTCGGTGGAGAACATCATCAGCGCATTGAGGGAGAAAGCATGGTAGGCATCATGACCTACGGGGTGTATATCCCGAGGTTCCGGATAAAAATCGAGGAGATCACCCGGGTCTGGGGGGCGAACGCCGAGGACGTCAGCAGCGGACTCGGGGTGTACGAGAAGTCGCTTCCCGACGTGGACGAGGATACGGCGACGATTGCCGTCGAGGCGGCTCGATCGGCGCTGGATCGGCGCGCCATCCCCCCGTCGGAGATCGGCGCGATCTATGTCGGGAGCGAGTCGCACCCTTACGCGGTGAAACCCACGGCGTGCACCGTCGGTCAGGCGATCGGCGCGACCCCCTGCATGACCGCCGCAGACTACGAGTTCGCCTGCAAGGCCGGAACGGCCGGCATCCAGACCTGCATGGGCTTGGTGCGGAGCGGAATGGTGCGGTACGGAATGGCGATCGGGGCGGACGTGGCCCAGGGAGCACCCGGCGATGCCCTGGAGTATACAGCGGCGGCCGGCGGGGCTGCCTTTGTGATCGGGAACGACGACCCCATCGCCCGCATCCACAGAACCTGCTCCTACACGACGGATACACCGGACTTCTGGAGGCGCGAGGGGCAGGACTATCCGCGGCACGGCGGGCGGTTCACGGGCGAGCCCGGATACTTCAAGCATATCCAGGGCGCCTCCGCGATGCTCCTGGAGCAGGTGCATAAGACGGCAAAAGACTACACGTATGCCGTATTCCACCAGCCGAACGCCAAGTTCCCCCGCAGGGTGGCGCAGCTGCTCGGCTTCTCCTCCGATCAGATTCGTCCGGGACTGGTGGTTCCCCGGCTGGGGAACACCTATAGCGGATCCTCCATGATCGGGCTTGCCGCCACGCTGGATGTTGCAAAGAGCGGCGACACCATCTTTGTGGCCTCGTTCGGATCGGGGGCCGGGAGCGACGCGTTCGATATCGAGGTGACCGACGCGATCGAGTCCCCCGATCTCTTCGACCGGGATGCCGCCCCGTCCGTCGTCCGCCTGCTGGAGAATCCCATCTACGTCGGATATGCACAGTACGCCAGACACAAGGGAAAGATCGTGATGCAGCGATGAGAGACGTGGCCGTGATCGGGGTGGGGTGCACCGCCTTCGGGGAGCACTGGGGCAGTTCGTTCCGGGATCTCTTCGTCGAGGCGGGGACCCTCGCCCTCGAGGACGCCGGCATTGCCGGCGAGCAGATCGACGCCCTGTACGTGGGAAATATGAGCGCAGGGCGATTCGTCCAGCAGGAGCACATCGGGGCCCTGATCGCCGACTATGCCGGCCTCGCCTCGTTCCACATACCCTCCACGCGCGTGGAGGCGGCGTGTGCGTCCGGAGGCCTGGCCTTCCGGCAGGCGGTGATTGCAGTCGCCAGCGGTATGGAGGAGATCGTGGTCGCCGCGGGCGTGGAGAAGATGACGGACGTCGGGACCGGGGTTTCCGTCGATACTCTCGCCGGTGCTGCCGATCGCGAGTGGGAGGGATTCATCGGCGCGACCTTCCCCGGCCTGTACGCGATGATGGCGAACGACTACATACACCGCTATGGCCTGACCCGCGAGCAACTGGCGCAGGTGGCGGTGAAGAACCACTACAACGGGGCGAGAAACCCCATTGCCCAGTTTCAGCAGGAGATCTCGATCGATACCGTGATCAACTCGTCCCTGGTCGCCGATCCCCTGCGGCTCTTCGACTGCTCTCCCATCACGGACGGGGCGGCTGCGGTCGTGGTCGCACCCCTCGAGCGGGCGCGAGAGTTCACCGACTCTCCGGTGCGGGTGCTCGCCAGCGTCCAGGCGAGCGATACGATCGCCCTGCACGACCGCCGGGATTTGAGCACGCTGGATGCCACCGTGCACGCAGCGCGGCGGGCGTTCGGGCAGGCGCGGCTGCAGCATCGGGACATCGACATGGTCGAGGTGCACGACTGCTTCACGATCGCCGAGATCTGCGCCATCGAGGACCTAGGATTCTGCGCAAAGGGCGAAGGCGGGCGCCTCACCGAGGAGGGCGTGACCGCTCTCGACGGCGATCTCCCCGTGAACCCGAGCGGCGGCCTGAAGGCCTGCGGGCACCCGGTGGGAGCCACCGGCATCAAGCAGATCTGCGAGATCGTCCGCCAGCTGCGCGGCGAGGGGGGCGGACGCCAGGTGGATGGCGAGATCGGGATGACGCACAACGTGGGTGGAACCGGAGCCACCGTTGTCGTCCATATCCTGGGGGTGTGAGGATGTCGGTCGCAGGATTCTGGAGAAAGATACCCCACCGCTACAACCTGCTCGGCACCCGCTGCGAGACCTGCGGGCGGCACTTCTTCCCGCCCAGAACGTTCTGCCCTGAATGCCGGCGCGACGGGTGGATCGTGGAGCACCTCTTCAAGGGGACGGGGACCGTCGTCACCTACACGGTGATCCGCACGGCGAGCGACCAGTTCGACCGCTCAACGCCCTACGTGCTGGCGATCGTGCAGCTGGACGAAGGGCCCCGGCTCACGGCCCAGATCGCGGTCCGCCCGGAGGACGTGCGGATCGGGATGCCGGTCCGCCGTGTCTTCCGCCGCATCGCCGCGGACGGCGACAGCGGGATCATCCACTACGGGACCAAGTTCGTCCCCGTGGAGCAGCCGTAAAAATCACTCTTTTCGCACGCGGACGTCGTAGACCGCGTGCCAGCGGGAGGGGGAGTAGGAACGGACCATCCGCTCCGTCTCCACCACCCCCCCGTGCTCCTCGATGAGCGCGCGATACGCCCCCTCCTCCGACTGGAGCGCGTAGAAGTGGATGGTCCCCCCCCGCCGGCAGAGACGGAATGCCGTGTCGAGAAAGCGGAATGCGGCGAGCGGCAGGTTCATGACAACCCGGTCGAAGGCGCGGTCGAAGATGCTGTCCAGGCGGGCGGCATCCGCGAGCACGGGCAGGACGTTCGTGCGGCGGTTCAGGCGGATGTTCCCGATCATGAGGTGGACCGCGGCCGGGTTGATATCGACTGCCGCCACATGGTCCGCCCTTGTCGAGAGGACGATCGAGAACGGTCCCACGCCGGCGAACATGTCCAGGATCCGCTCGCTGGGGGCGATCTGCGCGAGGACGCGCTGGCGCTCGCTGGAGAGCCGGGCGGAGAAGTAGGCGAGGGCGAGATCGATCTCGAAGCGGTGGCCGTACTCGGTATAGCGCGTGCGGGTGGTGGGAGTGCCAGCCAGCACCTCGAAACGGCGGGTGCGGTACTCCCCCTCCACGTCGGAGAGCGGGAGGAGGACGGTGTGCAGGGAGGGGCGCAGCTCCAGGAGCTGCCGCGCACCTTCGCGATCCGCCTCTTCCATCAGAGCGATCCCCCCCACCTGCTCGTGGTGCGGGAGTTCGGGCTGCTCCGGTAGCGCTTCGAACACCTCGCGCGCCGCCCCCTCCACGGGCTCGGTGACGGGAAGGACGAGCGTATCCCTCTCCGTGCGCGGGCGGAGGCGGCGGTCGAGATGCCCGCTCTCGATCAGCGAGCGGCGCACCTCCTCGCCCCGGGCCTTCGGCACCCGCACGCCCCACTGCTCAACACGCACGGCAATCACCGCCCATCTAATATCTGTAGAACGTAAAACTATTCATGGATGCTTATTTTGAGAGGCTGAAATCCGGTGCCCTCAAACTCTACGCCTTGGAGCGCGAGCTGCCGCCGCACGAGGCTGTGCGGGTGCGGCGGGAGTTCGTCGAGCGGGAGAGGGGTGTGCAGCTCCCGAAACTCGGGGCATACGCGATCGGAATCGAGCGGGTGATGAAGAGGAACATCGAGAACATGATCGGGGCGGACCAGGTGCCTGTCGGCGTGGCCGGTCCCCTGGCGGTGCGGGGGGAGTACGCGAACGGGGAGTTCTACCTGCCGCTCGCCACCACGGAGGGCGCGCTCGTCGCTTCCGTGAACCGGGGCTGCGGCGCGATCACGCGATCCGGCGGGGCCGACGTGCGCATCCTGCGGGACGGGATGACCCGGGCGCCGGTCTTTGCCGCACGGGACGTCGTGCATGCCCGCGATGTCGTGGCCTGGGTGGAGGGGCACGCCGATGCGATCCGCGCGGCGGCGGAGTCGACCACGTCCCACGGGCGGCTCCTTTCGGCCACCTGCTACGTGGCAGGAACGAGCGTCTTCGTACGGCTCGAGTACGATACCAAAGATGCCATGGGCATGAACATGATCACGATTGCGAGCGAGAAGGTGGGCGAGGTAATCGAAGAGGGGACGGGAGCCCGTCTGATCGCCCTCTCAGGCAACATGTGCACTGACAAGAAACCGGCGGCGATCAACGCGATCGAGGGGCGGGGCAAGACGGTCGTGGCGGGCGTCCACCTCCCGGATGCGCTCATCGAGGAGATCTTCAAGACGGACGCCACCCGCATGCTCGAGGTGAACTACCGCAAGAACCTGGTGGGATCCGCGCGGGCGGGCTCCCTGGGCTACAACGCCCATGCGGCGAACGTCATCGCCGCGACGTTCCTGGCCACGGGCCAGGATGCGGCCCACGTGGTGGAGGGCTCCAGCGTCATGACGACCGCGGAAAAGACCGATGCAGGGATCTACGTCTCGGTCACCATACCCGCCCTGCAGCTGGGCACCGTCGGCGGCGGGACCGGCATCGACACCCAGCGGGAGTGCCTGGAGATCCTGGGTGTATACGGGGGAGGAGACCAGCCGGGGGCGCGCAGCGCGGCCAAGACGTCCAACGAGGCCGCCGCCGCCTCGTGGACCTCGAGGACGACGCGAACGCCCGGAAATTCGCCGAGATCCTGGCGGCAGGTGTGCTCGCCGGGGAACTCTCCCTGCTCGGCGCCCTCGCCGCCCAGCATCTCGCCCGCGCCCACAAGGCCCTGGGGCGGGGATGAGAATACTTACTTTATCGAATTCGTTGAGCGCCTGCTGGACGGGGATCGTCTCTGCCGGTGCGCTGCCTGGATGCCCCTGCGTCGCAGTCTGTCGGGTTCGTTGCTCCACTAGCGACGTGCCCGCCTACGCCTTGCACAGCACCAGGACGATCCCGTGCTGCCGATCATCCCTACGGGCAACAGGAGCGGCCGTTCCCCCTCCCCCGGTGCGACAGGCCTATGGGAGGGGGAGAATGGATTGCATCGTCGATGCGCCAGGAGCGATGCGTGCCATCGACCCGGCGAGTCGAACGGTCTCGATCCTACCGCATAGCATAGGCGGGGGAAATAGGAGATCGGGAGCGCACATTCCCCCGTTCTTTCAGGAGAGGATATCGCAGAAAGGACCGGCAGCGTCCTGCGGACGTGCACCCCGATGCTTGCGCAGCCTGTTTTTGAAAAAGACTCATCCTCGGCTCGTATGCCCGTCGGAGAACGACCATCGTGTTCCGAACTGTATCGTGGATCCTTCGATGCTATCCGGCATTCCCGAACTGCAGGAGGGCATCAATAGTAGAACTCCCGCATCATCAGAATAGCGTCTTCGCCGTCCGAGTAGTAGGCCGGAACCCGGTACACCGGGTTGTAGCCCAGATGGCGGTAGAACCGCTGGGCCGCCGTATTCGAGGCCCGCACCTCGAGGATAACCCCGCTCACACCGGCGACGGCGAACTGGTGCTCCGCCCTCCGCACGAGTTTTGTGCCAATACCGCGATTCCTGCATTCCGCCCTGACGGCGAGGTTGCAGATGTGTCCGTAGATGCCGTCGCCCATGTCCTCCATCGCTCCGGCGAGGAACCCGACGATGTGCCCGTTCGACTCGGCCACGAAGAACGAGGAACGGTTCCACTCCATGGTGAGGATGAATGTCTCCGGATCCCAGGGTTCGATGAACGAGGCGTTCTCGATCTCGCAGATGACAGGAATGTCAGACGGACGCGCTCTTCGAATATTTACGGAGTTGCTGGATGGAACGCTGTTGCTGGACATGGCTGGTCGTATCTGGATATCATATAATACAAACAGGTAAAAATGTTTACCCACAACTACTATAGGCAGGTGCTTATGGTCAGGATTTACCCTTTCGGCGCAATACGCCCGGATTCCGATCTGGCTCCCCGTATTGCCTCGGTTCCGTATGACGTTGTGAGCGCGGAAGAGGCTTCTTCTGAGATCGATCGGAATCCCCTGAGTTTCCTGCGGGTAATCCGATCCGACGCTGAACTGCCCGAACTCCCCGCAAACGACGGACGGGTCTACGCCCTCGCGCAGAAGAACCTCGAGCAGATGCTCTCGAGCGGAATGCTCCGAGAGGACGCCGACCCTTCATTTTACATCTACCGTGTGATCGACGGCAGTCGCACCTATACGGGGCTCGTGGCCTGCCTCTCCGTGGACGACTACATCGAGGGGCGCATCCGCCGGCACGAGCTGACACGCTACGACAAGGAGGCGGACCGCACGCGGCACATCGATGTCGTGAACGCCAACACAGGCCTGGTCTTCCTGCTCTACCAGGATCCGGGATCGATCTGCCCCTACCTGGAGGAGCTCGTCCCGGCCTCGCCGAAGGTAGCGGAGGTGGCGGCGAACAACAGGTCTATCCACCAGATTTTCCCCATCACCGATGCGGCCGAGCAGAAGCGGCTACAAAACCTGTTCGCCGGCGTTCCCTGCCTCTACATCGCCGACGGGCATCACCGTGCCGCCTCTGCAGTGAACGTCGCCCGGCAGCGGCGGGCAGCTGGCACCGCGAGCCGGGAGGCCCAGCGGTTCATGGCGGTGCTGTTCGCCCACGACAGGGTGAAGATCCACGGCTACAGCCGCCTGGTGCGTGACCTGGGCGGCATGTCGGTGGATGAGTGCCTGGAGAGACTGAGAGAGGTCGCGGAGGTATACCCCTATGGCCCGATCGAAGGCGCGAAGTACCAGATCCCCCCTTCCCGTTCGCGGGAGGGCTTGCACATCTTCCACATGTACCTGGCAGGGACATGGTACGAACTGGCAAGATCGGTCGACCCCGCAGCAGACGCCATTCACGCCCTGGATGTGACGGTGCTCCAGGAAAAGATCCTGCAGCCGCTGTTCGGAATCGCGGATCCCCGTGCGGATCCCCGCCTCCACTACATGGGAGGCGCAAAACCCCTCTCCGATCTGGAGCAGATGGTGGACGGCGGGCAGTATGCGGTCGCGTTCGCGATGCAGCCCGTGACGGTGGAGCAGGTCTTCTCCATCGCAGATGCGGGAATGGTGATGCCCCCCAAGTCCACCTGGTTCGAGCCCAAACTCCTGAGCGGGCTCGTGGTGCACCGCCTCGACTGAAAGTACGAACATTCATAAAATCAGCATCCCCCATTTTTTCGGTATGATCACAATCGCCCTACCCAAGGGGAGCCTGGAGCAGCAGACCCTGCAGGTCTTCAAAGAGGCCGATCTCGAGGTGAAGCGGACGGACCGTGACTACAGCCCGCGGATTGCCGACGAGCGGATCGGGAAGGTCAAGATCCTCCGTCCGCAGGAGATCCCGTCCTACGTCCAGCGCGGCTACTTCGACCTGGGAATCTCCGGACTGGACTGGGTGCGCGAGAGCGGCGCCGAGGTTGTGGAGGTGGCCAACCTCTCCTACAGCAAGGGGGGCGAGGGAAACGTTCGGATCGTGATCGCCGTCTCGGCGGACGAGCCGATCGACTCCGCGACCGAGATCCGTCCCGGAAGCCGGGTGACGACCGAGTATCCCAACATCACGAAGGCATTCTTCGAGTCCCTGAGTATCCCTGTCCAGCTCTTCCCCTCCTACGGCGCTTCGGAGGCAAAGGTGCCCGACCTCATGGACGTGGTTGTCGACCTGACAGAGACCGGGACGACCCTGCGAAGGAACGGGCTGAAGATCGTCGGGCAGATCATGGAATCCTACACGGTTCTGATCGCCAACTGCGACTCCTGGGCCGATCCGCTGAAGCGGAAGGCGATCGAGGAGATCCGCACCCTCCTGATGGGCGTGATCGAGGCCCGGGGGCAGGTGATGCTCACCATGAACGTCCCGGCAGCGGCTCTGGACGAAGTGACCGCCCTCCTGCCGGCGATGAAGAGACCGACGGTGAGCAGCCTGCACGGCCTCGACTACTTCAGCCTCCAGACGGTGGTGCCGAAGAACCGGGTGAACCAGCTCATCCCCCGCCTGAAGTGCGCGGGGGCGGAAGATATCCTTGAGATCCCGATCACGAAGATTGTGCGGTGAACCCGATCGACGGCCGAACCCTGTTTCAATCCTGTTTTTTGGGCAATTCTCCCCCCGTTCCCGCCTGAATGCATTCTCATCCCGGCAGCTACGCCGGGGTAATCCAGACTCCATCCCGTGATCGCCCTGCGACGGGAGGCGGTGCGAGAAAGTCGCGCGCAGCGGATGATGCGCTCCCGATATCCGGAATCGAACGGCACTGGACGTAATCCTGTCGCATTATTGGGGCGACGCGTCGGTGTCGCCCGTTCATCGATGCGACATGCGGATCGGAGGGTATCTGCATCCAGGACGGTGCACCAGGATCTCCACGGATGAACACCCACGGTTCTGCTCATCGCTGGGTCGGTATGAGGATCGATCGGCGTCCGATCCGTCCCTCGATCTCCCGCGCAGGCCGTATCGCACCGAAGGGGGAGGGGTCATGGAGGGGAGTGCCCCCGCAATCGATAGGTCTTTCGTCAAGGGGCAAGACCGACCGTAACGAACCTCGCCAACGGAGATGGTCCGGGTCCGGATTAGTCTGGCTCGCGACGGTTGCATCTCGTCCAACCAGTCTTACCGGAATTCCGGGGAATGGGTCGGAAGGAGCGATTGCCCCCTCCCCGGTCGCTGCGCCGAACGACCTGCGACCGATCGCGGGTGTGGGAAGAGATCGTGATTCGATGCGGGGAACGATGGGTTCCCCGCAGTCATTTCGCCTGGGGGCGGCATCCCGTTACAGCCGCCGATTCGGTTGGCATTGCACCGAACTGGGCAGAGGGGAGGGCATTTCTTCCGGCGGAATGCTCCGGATCCTGCCTGTCGCAGGGACGGCAGCCCGATCCCACAGCAACGATACTGCGGGGGGAAATGGATCGGCCTCCCGGACGGGAAGGCCTGATGAAGTTCAACCGCGGCGACTCGGAACGAGACGTATCGCTCTCAACCGGGCAGCATGCCGCGAAAGGAACCGGTCCATGCGCCGGTCAGGTTCGGATGCAATGCCTCAACCTTCAGAACCGGGGTTTCCTGTGTTTGGGAAGACACTCGCGGCAGTATACGGGTCTTCCCTCCGTTGGCTTGAAGGGAACCTCGCACTCCCTTCCGCAATCAGAACAGATCGCTTTATGCATCTCTCTGGGCCCAAAGCTCCGGGGGCCTCTAAAACCTCTGTCATTCATCCTATAACTCATGCAGACTGGAATCTGCAGATCAGTGTGAACGAATCCGGTATAAATAAGTATGCAAGGGCGATCTGCCGGAGATGGGGCCAGTGCGTCCCGATCACGGATTGCAGTATCCCGCTGGCCCGCCGGAGAAGCGGAAGGTGCCCTCCCGAGGGCCGGGCATGCACCGGCACGCGTATTCCTTCAGATATTCGAGCGATGGATATCTCCAGCCTTAAATAGATTAATTCAGGAATATCATCCAGCAATCAATTTAAGAATGTTTATATTTGACCTTGTGAAACAAAGGAGTACAAAAGAGCGACTCGCCATGAAATCTGCCATTCTTCTGCCTGTCCTGGTTATCGCCTGTTGCCTCTTTTGCGGCTGCATGGAGACGCAGGAGGCCGCTCCCGCGACTTCCACCGCCACGGACCGGGGGATAGCAGACATCACATCGCCCTATATGCCCGGCTCCTCGACCCTTGCGGATGCAATGAGGGAGCTGGAGTACTACGACTCCCGGGGCCTGATCGACGCCAGCAACCTCTCCATCCGCCAGGTGAGCGGATTCAAGGTGGGGGCGGACGGCAGCGCAGGCACGTGGGTTCTCGGTGTGCAGCGGGAGGAGGGCGCAGAGCTTCTCGTATACACGAACGATGAGTGGAGAAGCAACGTCTGGGAAGCGGATCTACCGGAAGGGGAGATCGATCTGGACCGTGTGCTCTCCCCCGAGGCGCTCTACGAGCAGCAGCGGGACGTGATCGGGGAGGCGATGCATCTGCGGAACACGACCGAGAGCTCTCTCCACCTGGAGGGTGAAATCTACACAGTGACTGTCGCATCAAAGACGGATTTCGCTGTGATCTCATTCAATGCCGTTACGGGGGAATTGATATCGACGTTATGAAGGACGAGAGCGGACAGCTCCCGATCGATTTTCTGGCCGGGTTCACCATCTTCATCCTGGGGCTGATCGTGGTCGCGGCGATGGTTCCCGGGCTCCTCGTGGGCCTGCAGCGGGCGACGGCGATCGACTACGATGCCGTCGCCTACCGCACCGGCGCTATCCTGACGCAGGACCCCGGGGACCACTATCTCCCCCGGTATGCTACGCCCTGGGAACTGGAGAATGAATCGACAGAGTTCGGCAAGGACCAGATCGTGCGGTTCGGCCTTGCGGTATCCAAGGACACGCCGGGCATCCTCTCGTATACGAAGGTGGAAGAATTCTTCAATGGCACTTTCAAAGACGATCATGATGTTTATCGCCAAAAGGCAATATTTGGAGATATCCCCTATCAGTTCAACATCTCATTGAAGCTACTTGATGGATCTAAACGCTGGCAGGTTGGAAACCCTCTTCCAGATCACAGCTCCTATGGATACATCCGGCATGTCGTCAAGATCAAAGAGTGGAGCTCCGCCACATTCATTGTCTCAGAAACCGACTCAGTAAAATATCCTTTAAACACATCCTTTAGCTCATCACCGACGCACAACACAACGTTTGAACAGTTCACAGTCAGGATAAACTTCACCGAGCTCGCAGCACGAAAAGATCAACCGCAGTATGAGGTCAATCCGGATATTGAACGAACAACCATTACCATTCGGAATGTGACGGCGCCATTAAACCAGACAGTATCCACCAATATCACGGAAATTGGACTATACAAAGGAACGACTGCACTTCCTCTCGGCGATATTCAGTATTGGTTCGCGATTAACGGTAATGGCAACTATACTCTCGAACCGAATGAGCCGATTAATAACCAGACATATATGACTTTAATACTGGATCCCATATCGAGATTGCCGCTTGGTCAGAATGATCTCCTGGACATCAAGTTCAACGTATCCTATCAATTCCCTGAAAATATGACTGAGCTAAGCAATGAGGATATTGTAGCCCGCAATTATACAGTGCTGAACAGCACGTATTACTACAATTATTCAACGATTATGCAGCCTCCGCTCAAGCCCGCCGTCCTGGAGGTGGCGATATGGTAAACGACGAGGGGCAGCTCTATACCCTGGAGGGGATCGCTGCGGCCTTGATCATGCTTGTCAGCATGTACCTCGTCCTCGGCACTACAGTGGTGTACACGCCGGGAGACACGCACATCACCGATATGCAGCTGGAGCAGCTGGGCAGCGATGCTCTTCGGATGATGGATACGCCTTCATCCATCGGCAATGAGAGCGATCTCGTCAAGTGGGTGAAATATCAGCAGGGAAATTTATTCGCCCAGAATTTCACTTCTTATATCCAGAGCAGAGCGACAACCACCGATACAGGATTGCAGTTCAATGCCACGATTTGTTATCGGCAAAAAGATTCGACCAATATCAGCTGCTATCCTTTCGCAAATTCAACCCAGCCATATAGCGGTCGGGACCCTGCGGTCCGCGTGACACGATGGGTTCAAGTTGAGTGGGATAATAGTGCTTCGACGCCTTCTATACCTCCCCCTCCTACCCAACCAGGGATAGATGCCACTCGACCACAAGTAGTTCTCTTGGAGGTGCTCATATGGAGAAGCTGAACGACGAGGGCCAGTGGATCATTCTGATCGCATTTTTGGTGAGTGTGGCGATCTTTTTCCTCGCTCTGGTATTGAACCAATCCACGGTTATCGGGCAGACAACCGCCGAAGGTGTGCTGGAGTTCCCGAAGAATGATATCCAGGATCTGCGGGATGAGATCTTGAGTATAGAGGATAGATGGAGCGTTCTTTCGTCTTCAGATAAACAACGAATAATCGAAGACATTGTTCTTCTCGCCCAGCACCGCAAGAATGCTATCGTCGATTTCCAGATAGGTCCTGAGGTCTGGATTTCAGGAACCAGGTATAACACGGTGAAAATCCACTACAACAACGGGGTGACGGTTTTTGATGAGACGCTCTATCACTGAACCTGAGGAATCGGCGGCGGCAGTCACTACAATGGTGGAGTACATGTTGATCAGCGGCATCCTCGTTCTGTTGCTGATTGTGATCATGTTCATGGCGAACGAAGTGTTCATGGAGAGGCCCGCAAACCAGGTGCGTTACTACGCATTCACGGACATCGGGAACGGTATCAGCACCCGCATCGTGGATATCTATCTGATCGCCCCCGAAAACGGCACGATTGAGACCATGTTCGATATCCCCGACGATGTCATGCTGACCCCCTATTTCGTGGACGTTGAAGGGACCCAGCAGAATCAGGAGATCATGGTGCACCGCGGCGATGTCAAGAGTTACATCTCGCTGGCGGGAATCGGGGCCACGAAAGGTGTGACGGGCAACACAACCGGAAGCGGGTGGAACAGGATAATTTACGACTCCAAGGGAGTGTAGGTGCAAGATATGATGAAGATCGATAGAGAACAGGCTGTATCGGAAGCGATCGGCTTCATGGTGCTCTTCAGCCTGGTGACGCTGGGCATCGCCCTCGTATCGCTGTACGGCTACCCGGTGCTGATGCAGCAGCAGACCAGCGCACACGAGCGGAACATGGAGCAGACGATGATCGTGCTGCAGAACGATATCAAGAGTCTCTGCTACAAGAACGTGCCCTTTAAAGAAACATCCTTGAGTGTGGGAGGGGGCTCCCTCTATGCACACAATTCCGGGGCACTGGAGCATCCAAGTCAGACATTCACTGTCAGTTATCCTCCCGGCCGGGAGATTATACAGGACTTCAAGCCGGGGGAGTTAATTTATGAATCCGACGCCGGGGACGCCATGCTGATCATCGAGAATGGTGCGGTCATTAAGAAGCAGGAGGACCAATCCGGCTCGGTTATGCTCGCAGAACCTCGATGGTTCTATGACAATGATACAAAGACTCTGGTGATTAACAACATCGAGATTACAGCAGATGGCGTTCTCTCGCGCACGGGCGTGGGTGTCGTACGGATGCAGGTCAGCTCCCCCGAATATAACGAAACGGAAATCGACGTGGGCGCTACCGTTGAGATCGAATACAAACCTGCACCGGGAAAATTTGATTATTCGACTGCCTGGAGAAATTTCCTGACAGGATCATCGTTGGAGATGGTCCCCGCGGGCTCCAACAAATATAGACTAGACGGTGTCCAGAAGCTCATCGTTAAAACATACAGTATCAACATCTTAAGCCTCTAAAGACTTTTTAGGTCTCAAGTTTTTGCTCTATCCAAAAGGTCAACCCAAAACATTTTTTAGTCTCATGATTGCGAGGGGAATGCATGGCAATCGATCGTCTGCTCGACTCCGCAGCATTTTGGGATGTCCTCCAATGTAACCGATGATTATCAATATGGATTCAGGATGAACCCGGTAAGCAGATTGGAATGAGAGAAGAGCCCGGATATGCGCACGATCGAGAAGCTCGCCGATACATTTCCCGGGTATCTTGCTGATAAGATTGCCAGAGGAGTAATTTTCCGGGGATAGGGTTTATAAGTATTTATTCCGCCGCAGCCACTCCACCTGCGGTCCCGTATAGCGGTAGATGATATCGCACTTCTCGTCCTGGAAGCTCCAGGGGACCACGATCAGGATGTCCCCCTCCCGGATCCAGACCTTCTTCTTGATCTTGCCCTTGATCCGCCCGAGGCGTGTGACACCATCGAAGCACCGCACCTTGATGTGGTTCGCCCCCATCATCAGTTCCGCGCACCCGAACATCTCGCGGTTCCGTTTCTGCGGCAACCGCACGCGTACGACCTCATCGCTGGGCTGATTGTTCGGTTTCTTTTCGGTCAGTACATCATCCCCGTTGCATCCCCACCGGGATCCTGTTTGAAATACGTAATTTTTGTCCTATAAGAATATATCTGTTCCTCTTAATAAATTACCCGTGATACTGCCGCGAGAACCGATAATCGGCAAGAATCCGAACAGAACAATAGCAGGGCATGGCAGGGCGCAGCACGAGGGGGGCGAAGATAGCCCGTGCGAGGTTTCATGATTCCGATGTGCGAGCGGGTAACTTGATCTGGCTGCCCGACTCGGAGTTGTCCTGCGATTTTCTGTTCGCAGCAGGCCAGTCACTGCGGCGATTCATCCGGAATATTCCTGCATACACGCCCGTATCAGCCCCTTCACCCGATCCTCCATACCCGGCACCTTCTGCACGTCCCGCAGCCTGTCCATGTCATCGACCAGAATCTCCCCGGACGGCTGGATCCCGAGATTCCGCAGGAAGGCGTTCAGGACGGGCGTCACGCAGCGGAAGTTTTCAGGCCCTTTCCTGCCGGCAACGGACAGCACCAGACCCTTCTGCCCGGTCGGCCCTCCGGAAAGCGTCCGTTCCGCATGGTAGGACTGGCAGCGGTCGATGAGCAGCTTCAGGCTGCCCGGGACCGTATTGGTGTACACCGGCGAGCAGACGATGACGAGTCCCGCATGCCGGATGGCGTGGATGACGCCGGCCATGTCGTCCTCGTAGATGCAGACACCGCTGTTGTAGCACTGGTAGCAGCCGATGCAGGGGCGGATGAAGAGATCGTCCGCATGGATCACCCGGGCCGTCTTCCGGAGATCCTCCACCGCGTCCCGGCACCAGCGGGCGAGGACGCTGCAGTTCCCTCCGGCCCGCGGGCTCCCCTGGATCACGACCGCGTCGGTGGGAGGTTCGGCCGGCGTGCAGCGAATGCGGGGTTTGCGGCGGAGGTACTCGACTGCCTCGCCGGGACCGCCCCTCAACTCCTGCTCCCACTCCTCCGCCTTCCGCAGGGCTTCAGACTCCGCACGCAGGGAGACCGTCGGGGGATACTCGTAGGTGTTGGTGCGAAAGACGGCTATCTCCTGGCCTCCGATATCCAGCCGCACGGTGAAGCGCACCATGCCGGGATAGACCGACGTGAGGTCCTCCCTGAATATCCGTATCGTACAGATCTCCCCGTTGATACTCCGCACCCGCTCCAGCACGAGCCTCTCGTCGTTGCCTTCCTGCCTGTCCCCCATGCAGCCTCTTCCGTTGCCGTAAAGAAAAGGAGATGCCTCTCCCTGTACAGTTGCATCCTGCCTCTATTAAGAGTAATCCCGGCAGCGGGATCCCCCGGAATCCACCCGCAGAACGCCGCCTCTCATACCTTTATTGCCCCTCCGAGCCCATACTGGTACCATCCGATGCAGTACAGGTTCGCCGATCGCATGGCCCGGGCTCCCCGCTCTTTTCTGGGCGAGCTCTTTCGCGTCTCCGCCGATCCCGGGATCATCTCCTTTGCCGGAGGCCTGCCAGGCTCCGAATTTATCGACGTGGAGGGGATAGCCCGGGCTGCCCGCGGGGTGATGGAGGACGAGGGGCGGATCGCTCTGCAGTACACCACGACGGACGGCTACCTGCCTCTCCGGCAATACATCGCCGATCGCTACCGCGCCCGGCTGGGCCTGCCTGCCAACCCGGAGGAGATCCAGATCGTGAACGGTTCCCAGCAGTGCCTCGATCTCGTGGCCAAGATCTTCTTAAACAGCGGCGACCACGTTGGCGTCGAGCGCCCCGGATACCTGGGCGCCATCGAGGCGTTCTCCCTCTACGAGCCGCAGTTCCACACGGTTCCGCTGGAGGAGGACGGCCTCGATCTCGAGAGTTTCGATTCGCTCCTCCATGCCTGCCCGCTGAAGTTCTTCTACGGCATCCCCAACTCCCAGAACCCCTCCGGGCGGACCTACTCGCAGGAGAAACGGAAGGCGATCGCGGAGATGCTCGACGGCAGCGATACCCTCTTCTACGAGGACGACGCCTTCGGGGAGCTCTTCTTCGACGGAAATCCCCGCCTGCCGATCGCGAGATACCTGCCCGAACAGACGGTGATGAGCGGCTCGTTCTCGAAGATCGTCGCTCCCGGGATGCGGATCGGCTGGATATATGCACCTGAGCCGGTTCTCCGCCAGTTCAACGTCGCCAAGCAGGCGGCAGACCTGCACTCCAACTTCCTCTGTCAGAAGATCCTTCACCGCTACCTGGAAGAGAGCGATCTCGATACTCATGTCCGCCGGGTCGCCACGATCTACGGGGAGAACTGCCGTCTGATGTGCGACATCATGGACGACCGGTTCCCGCCCGGCGTCACCCACACCCGTCCGGAAGGGGGGATGTTCCTCATGGCGGCGCTGCCGGAAGGCGTCTCTTCGATGGAGGTCTTCGCCGCGGGAATCCGCCGGAAGGTGGCGGTTCTTCCAGGCGTGCCGTTCTACGTGGACGGAGGCGGTGAGGACACGATCCGCCTGAACTTCTCCAGTGTCGATCCGGAGCGGATCAAGGAGGGGATGGCCCGCCTGGCCCGGGTGATTGCGGATTTGGCGGGGTAGCTGCGAATCCCCTCCGCGCACCCGCGCGGGAAAGCCCTTAAGGGATCAGGTGAAATCCTCATCGAGAGACTGTTGGCGGCTCTCTGGCGTTCTCAAGGCGAGGTCCCCGCTCCCCCTTCGTGTGACAGAGAGGCTTCCCCCCGTCATTCAGCGTCCCGGGCTGTCGCACGATCCCCCTCCCCTCGGGGAGGGGGGAATCGTCGACGGGTTCTCCGCGGTATCGGTGAATGCACCGGAGAGCGTCTCTACAGAGTCCCCTGCATGCAGACGGACAGGAATCGGCACCGCGTTCAGCCTCGCCTCTTTCCTGCCGGCCTGCGGATGCCGGCGAGCGCTTCGGCCGTCAGCCTCCCTTTCCTCCCGCGGATCGCGGATGCACGGATCGTCGACGGATAGGCCGTCAATGCATAGCTCGTCCCGAAGATGTCGAGTCCTCCCTCGACGAAGTCCTCGAGGGCGATGGGAGTGGATCGGGTATCCGCAGGCGCCCGGCTGGAGAGCGGAACGACCTCCAGCGTGCCGTCCTCCCCGGCGGATACGACGACGGCCGGGCGGACCTTGCACGCTCTCCCCATGGGAATGTCCGCAAGCACGACATCGCCCGGAGCGTACCGGCCCATGCCGATCAGGTCGGGGGCGCAGGAGCATAAAAGGATACCCTCCGCCCGCAAGGCCGAAGGTGCGGGGAGCGCAATCCGGCAGGGAGCTTTCCGTGCGGGCCGGAGGAAGGATCTGTTGGGGTTCTGGTCGCACAGGTCACGCGGCGTGCGTTCCGCCCCGCTTCGCGCTCATCGGATATAACGCCATCCTCCCGCTGCTGCCCCGGAGGAGTGCGACAGCGAGACGGCCAGAGCCATCCTTGCCCGCCGAAGGAACATCCGGGGCGGTGTGCAGCCGGAGGGGGGCGGAGTACGGACTGCCGGCGGGAAGCGGCACGACCACGGTACTCTCCGAGTGCGGCTTCACCTGCCACCGTCTGGACAGCCGGGAGATCTTCTTCCCCGCCGCACCGGCGAAGAGAGACGAATTGCCGCCTCCGGGTCCGTGACGGCGGGTCTATCCCCGCGCCTTGCTGCGGGAACGAGCCCTTTGCCATACCAGCATCATCCCGGGGTATGTTCGTGGTCGGGTGGAGAAGAGGGCTGCCGCTATCCGCTGGCTCATGAAATATCGCACCTAACCGCGATCAGGAGACCGTCGCCGTCATGCAGGGGTCAACCTCTGCCATCGCGTGCCCGACGCGCAGGGGACCATGCGATCTTCCCGCCCTCCCACGGCAGGGACGGCACCCGACCGGACTCGCTCCCATCGCGCGGAAGGGGCGGTGAATGCACCTCCACACCCTCAAGAACAGGCGGCAGATGCGCGGGACACCTGCGGAGGCTCGGGCTGAACCGCGAGTCCCGCTGCAGGCGCGGAAGTGTTGCTCCCGGGATATTCCGCCGGGCGCTCGATCCCGGAACAGGCCGAACCCCGCAGCAGCGCGCCTGCGCGCACCGCCGGCGACGCACGGAGTACCCCGCTCCCGGAGGCTGCCGCCACCCGAGGGTTTATCAGGGGAGGGTTCCCAGTACACCCTGGAAATCGCGCCCCATGGAATGCGAACGGGAATCACCGGGTATCTACCTGGCATACTTCATTCAGGGGCTCATCCTCCTGAACGTCCTCGTCGCCCTCTATACCGGCGACTATTTCCTGACCACCACCACCCTGTTCGCGTTCCTCCTGACGATGGTTCCCTACTTCGTCGAGAGGAACAGACGCATCTGCCTGCCCTGGGAGATCAACCTGCTCATCGTCATCTCCATCTACCTCCACGTGGCGGGGCACGTCAGTGAATACTACATCACCATTCCCTTCTACGACAAGATCGCCCACCTGGTATCCTCGATCACCATATCCGTCCTCGGGTTCGTCAGCGTGCTCCTCGTGGACCGCTTCAGCAGTCTCCGCCTCACACGCCCCATGATCGTTCTCTTCATCGTGGTCTTCACCATGGCCCTCGGCGCGTTCTGGGAGATCTACGAGTTCGCCTTCGACCGGCTCCTCGGCACCGATCTCCAGCACGGTCTGGAGGACACGATGTACGACCTCATCTTCAACCTCTGCGGCGCCCTGATCATCGCGGGTGTGGGCAATTTCTACCTCCGGCGGCTTACGAAGGAGCAGATCGTGGAGCAGTTCGTGAAGGCGCCCATCCCGAAGAGAGAAGGGTGAGACCGCCGGCTGCCCCGGCGACGTACGACCGATTCGGGCCACTTGAGGGCACGATCGGATCCCGGCGATGCGGGACAGGATCGGACCTATTATTATTCAGGAAATTAATATAATTGCGATCGAATTTGGAGTTCTCGCATACGTACCTCCTGGTGGGATTCCTGATCCTCCTTCCCACGCTCTTCGGCTACATGGTCTGGGAGGCGCGTACGGTCGATGTGACCACGCTCTACATCGATGGTGCACCGCAGGGGATCGTGTTCGTGTCGGACCCCCATCTCAAAGACAGCAACATCGAGCACGTTCGGAACACCGTCCGCGAGATCAATGCACTTCACCCCTCGGTCGTCCTCGTCGGCGGCGACTTCGCCAACGGGAAAGAGACCGATTTCGGCCTCCATTCGATCTGGAGCGAGATCGATGCGCCGGTATACGCGGTACTCGGCAACCACGACTACCGTGTGGGGGCGACGTTCTCCAGCGGGCTGCAAAGGACGATTGCCGTCTCGATGATGGAGTTTCCCGCCGATGGCTACGACGTCGCCTCGCTGCGCGGCGCGGGCACGGACACGGCATTTGCGGATGCGCTCGTCCACGAGCTGGAGAAGAGCGGCGTGCGGGTGCTGAGGAACGAGTACGTGGATCTGTCCATCGACGGGGAGCCGCTGCGCATCGTGGGAGTCGACGACGCCTGGGCCGGGATGGCCGATCCTCCCGCGGTTCCTCCGACCGACGCGTTTACTGTCTACCTCATCCACGAGCCGCAGTGCAGGGCGGCATGGGACGGCGACCTGATCCTGAGCGGCCACACCCACGGGGGGCAGTTCATCGTTCCCCTCCTGAGCCAGATCAACAACCGGGGAATCGTCGAGCTCTTCGGCTTCCAGCATCGGGACGGGCCGCCGACCTACATCACGAGGGGGATCTGCGGCTCCAGCGTCGCCGGCGTGGATCTGCGGTTCAACTCGCGTCCCGAGATCGTGATCATCAATCCCGCGAACGGAACGGCTCCTGCCTGAAGAGGGAGCCGGCGGCACACGCGGTCCCGACACCCTCATATGTCCATACGGCAACCGTATCCCATGGAAGAGTATGCCGGGGGGATTGTTGGGGAGATCCAGTTCTCCCGCCAGGAGCGGGGCTACTACGTGGAGCTCTTCGATGCGAGCGGCAGAAAGCGGGGACGGACCGGCTACTATATCTCGGAGGCAAAGGCAAGGGAGGCGGCACGGAAGCTGGCCGTGACTCTCGCGCGCGAATCGTGAGACAAGTTCGGGCGATGCAGGAGGGGGCAAATGCGGTATCGGATCCTCTTCTGCCGGTGCTGAACGCGGCGATGCATTCACCCGCTCCAATGCTGCAGCGAGGGGGGGGGACAGGGCACGATACGGCGGTAGCCGATATCCGGGCGCGCTGCACGAGGTTCGTGCCGCCCGGCTCGATACTTCCGCGCCCCTTCCCCGCGTGCTGATGATCCGTATCCGCATCTTTCCGAGGGGGCGGTGCCAACAGATTTCCCGCCCTGCATCCCATAGGGCTGTCGCGCGATGGGAAGAAGGACCGGGGAGATCTCCCGTTCCCGAACCGTCAGGCAGCGATGGGCTCGATCGACCGCCCCTCCCGACGGTGCGGCAGGGACACCGATTCGCCGCGGAGCCCCAAATCCTGATCTGCGATGCAGTACTCAAACGCGCACGATGCCGCGCATTTTCCTGGATACCAACGTGCTTCTGGGCCTCTACGATGCGGACGCAGATCCCCGTTGCATATGCGCGGACCTCCGGAAGGTCAGATCCAGCCTTGTGGCGACCCGTGTCGTCCTCGACGAGCTCCTCCGGAACCGCGACAGGATTCTCTTCCGAAACGCCGCACGCATCGAAGAGGGCGGAGTATCCCTGCTGCAGACGCCCTTCTTCCTGCAGCAGACGCAGGCGTTCTCCTCGATGAAGGAGACTGCGGATGCCTACAACCTCGCCGTCGCATCCCTCCTGGACGAAGTCCACCGGATGATGGCAGACCCGGCCCATGATCCCGTATACAGTGCGATCTCCCGCCTGTTCGAGGATCTGCCGCTGTTCGAATGGACGGACGGGGATGTCGAGCGGGCTCACCGCAGAAAACTGATCGGCAATCCTCCCACGAGCCAGGGGAAGAACACCCTGGGGGACGAGCTGAACTGGGAGCTGCTCCTGAGGCATGTGCGGGACGACCTGATCCTGGTGAGCCGGGACAACACCTTCCACCAGCACGCCGCCTTCCTCGCGAAAGAGTTCCGTGAGAAGACGGGAAGGCAGATCCGGATCACGGATAGACTCTCGGATGCCCTGACGGAGCTGGGAGAGGAGCCTTCTGAGGCGCTCCTGGCGTTCGAAGAGGGTTGGAAGAAGAGATCGGCCTGAACGCCGCCGTTCAGGCCGGTCCATCCCCGATGCAGTCGTACCCTGGGGCATGAGGGGGATCGGAAAAGCGATGCCGGGAAGGTATGCCATATCGGCAGTTGAGACCATAGCCCTGCCTCTGCCCGTGGATGGGGCTTATCACGCCTGACTCACAGGATCCGCTGCACTCTCCCGACGCGCCCGTCCTGCAGGCGCACCTTGATGCCGTGGGGATGGTAGGCGGAATTCGTGAGGATCTCCCGGACTATGCCCTCCGTCCGCTTTCCGCTCCGCTGATCTCTCTTGGCCACAATCAGTACGGCGGATCCCGGGCGGATGCTGTTCCTGTACCGCCCGTCCCTCTCCGAGCCCCCTTCGCGCACTGTTCGTCCCGAATCGCTCTCCTGCATGCGGTTATCCTCCGCGGAACCCTGGAAGGGCGGCCCTTCCGCGGAAACTGTCCATATCACTTGGACCCTGCCGCACTTCAAGGTATGCACGCAGTTCGCCCCACCCGGGTATGGTGGAAGGGTCTCACTCGAGGGGCCCATCGAAGGCGGAACATGCGGAGCATGCACCGGGCCGGCGAACCCCGCCTGCAGATAGGCTGTCTGCCAGGGCTGACCCTGTCGCACGATTCCCGGCACAGGGGGACGGTCCGCGGGAAGGGGCATGATACGCCGGAGAGCGTCTCTTTCGGGAATGGCAGTCCCCCTGATGAGAGCGCTTCCCTTCGTCTGGCAGGGGGAGGTTCGCGGGGGTTACAGAGCCGTGGAAGGATGCGCTCCTGCTGAAGAAGGTCGATGAGTTTACCCGCAGGAGGTATTAACGTGATGCAGGTTCAATATGTACTGGCGAGATCGCAGCCGATTCGCGGGAAGTGAACTATTACAAGAGAGATGCTACAGAAAACGCGAAGACACAACCATTTCCGGTGCCAGTGGTGCGGTGCAAAATTCGCCGACCGCATTGCCTTCACCGCCCACAAGCGCGCCTGCCGCACAGCGGCGAAACAGAAGTGATCAACCCCCAGAACAGTTGTTACTCAAGGATTCGACGAGCGGGATGCTCTGCTTTCTGGCAGGATAGGCCCTCGGGTCTCCAGAGTATCCCGATGCCCCTGCAGGGTATCGGCGCCCGGCATCTCCGACGCGCACTTCGCCGATGCAGGAAGAGACGCGGTGTCGAAGGCAGGGACGTGCGAAACCCGCCCCCGAGCGGGAGAGTCTCATGGGCGGCTCCATGCCCCGCGAATCCGTGCCGCCCATCGAAAGGAGCTCTCGTGAGTATGCCTCCGTTCCCCGCCGCGGCGTGCGGGCGGCAATGGCAGCCTTTCCCGCCCGCACCGCACATGCGCTTCAGCATGGGAATACCGGTTTAGCCCCCTCCGCATTTCACCATTCCGCCAGCCGCTGCAACTGCACCTTTGACCGGAATCCCTGCGATATGACGAGTCCGGTTAAAAGTACATTCAGGACTACCGCCTTTGTCACGGATCGTGTCGTATAGCGGTGTATTCTCCGTAAGGAGAATGCATTCTTGGCGATCTTGAACACATCTTCGATCCGGGATCGGATCTCCCGGAACCGGTCTTGCTCCTGCAGCTGCCGGAGGAGGCGGCGGGCCAACTCCCGATACCGCCGGATCCGGTCGGCGGTATCCGATCGTCCGAAGATCGAGAGAGGATAGACAAATTTCCCGAGGAGTTTCTGCAGGGAGAAGTTCTTCTTGGTCAGGATCAGGGGAACCACGTTGAACCGGAAGATCCCCTGCACGTAGTTTGCGTAGGCGTAGTATCCTTTGTCACAGACGACGGTATCCCCGATCCGGATCACCCGGCGGCGCTGTAGTTCTCCGAGGATCTCATCGAACAGGGGGGCATCATGCGGTGATCCCGGGTGCAGGAGCACGCAGACCGGACGAAGGTCCGGATAGCGGAGGACCATCGTGAGCTTGTATCCGATGTAGTGGCCGTGCGTTGGAGAATAGCCCCAGCGGTAGTCTCGGTCTTTGAGCTGCTCCTTGGTGAAGCTCCGCCGGAACCAGTTCAGGTCGAGCGGGATGTCGGTTCCGTCGATGAGGAAGGTGTTCCGTCCCCGCCGCCTCCGACGGCTACCGCCGGCGTTCAGCAGCCCGGTGATCAGGGCGAGGAACTGCTCCTCCTGGAACCGGCTGAGGAAGCGGGAGAGCGCATCCACCGTCGGAACCTCGTGGATTCCCGTGAACCGGCGGAGTTTCCGCCGGGCGGTGAGCTCCCGGATTGTATAGGCCAGATCAACGGAGAAGTAGAGGGATAGCAGGAGGATCTTGATCGCAGACTCTGCCATCGGTACCGGGGTGATCCCCTGTTTCGCGAGTTCCTGCCGAGACCGGCGGCTGGAGAGAATCTGCATGACCTGAGCAAAGAGGAACCATTTTGGCTCCTCCCGGTCCACTATAAGCGGGGAGTACATTTTTGCACCACAATCATGTATTCCCCGCCGAGTACGATCAATTTTACGGTTTTTATCTGGTTATTTTCATTAACTGAGATGTTCCCGTGTGTACTTGTATTCGAGGAAACAGAATCTCGCCCCGTTCATAGATCCAGGAATTAATCGCAATTCGATTTTAGTATGGTTTGTGGAGGGGATTATGTGCTTAAAGATCTGGAGATCAGGTACCGAGTGTAGGGGGTGAACGTGAATTTCACTGCCCGAGAACCGCTGAATCCATATGGTCCGGCGCCCTGTAGAACCGCCCACCCAGACCGCTGGCGGTCCAAATCCTGACCGATCCACTTACCTGGAGGGCAAGAGGGAGATCGGAACTTCTGATGGAGATCCGCCCAGGTCATTGGTTGATTGTAATACTGCTCTTTGCATTCCTCTGTCAGATTGTTAAAATAATCTGGGGAGACATTCTCCAAATATTCACCGAGGGATATGTTGTTGTTCCATAATATCGCGGCCATTTCTTCGTTCACCTCGCCCATCCCCCTCGGTTGGGAGGTTCTGCGGCATACTGCAGCCACATCCACTGTTGATGATATTAGCGCTGTAATAAGCCTGAACCTTTAAACGAATACGGATGCAATGATAACGAGCTTAATTGTAAAAAGGATGTGTATTTTTGGCCCTGTAGAAACTCCCGGGGATGACAATAATGAGAGTTTTCTCAATCCACCTATCCAGATTGTAGACAAGGATCTTGACCCTGATCTCCTTGAGCGGGTACCCGTATTTCCGCGCCTTCAGGCTCTCTCCGAACCGCCTCTTCAGGACGGAGAGTGCAGTTTCCACGAGGTTTCTCCGATGATAGAGCGTTCCATCAAAGGACCGGGCGATCTCGCGTCGATACCTCCCGTAGATCCGTTTCCGATTCCTCGCACGGACGCGGATCCGGGAGTCAGCCTGCAACTGCTCCCGGATCAGAACATGGAGATCCTCGGCATCGTATCCCTCGTCCAGGACGTAGCAGGCCGATCGCCGTAGGCGGTGACAGGACTTCAGGAGGTTCTCGGCATGGAGCACATCGTGGACCGGCTGCTGCGAGAACGTGAACCCGGTGACGATCTGCCGCTCGGTATCCACGGCAATCGATGTCCTGATGAACCGTTTCCGCGTTTTTCCCGTCCTCCCGGAACAGTAGGAACTGGCATAAGAGGTGGTGAATCCGGAGGAATCGATGGCCGTGATGGGGATGATCTCTCCCCAACGGTACACGAGGTGAAGAATCCGTTTCAGGAGGATATTCAGGGACATGGACCGGATCCGAGCCATGAACTTCGGGAGCGTGGTGAAATGCGGAACCCGGGCAAGATCCAGGTGTTCCTGAAGGGGAGTCATCAATTCCAGGATCTCCGTCATATCCCGATAATCCTCTCCGGGATATTCCTTCAACAGGAGAAGGACGGGGAGTTGATGCTGGGTGTAGGTCCTTCGGGGCTACTTGCCGGAGTACAGGGGAATGCGGGAACTCTGCACAATCGGATAGGCCGCTTCAAGAAACCTGATATCCTCGTTGGATGCCCTGAATAGTGGCTCCTTGTGGCTTATTATTGGCATATACGGATAGGGGGGCCGCTCGTACTTAAGATCTTTCGGTCGAGAGGGGATACTCTATCGTTTGTGAATGAATTCTACAGAGCCGAAAAAATCAAGGAGGTCCTCGAGAGTTATGATTCATCTCAGGCAGTCTTGATCCCCTCATGGTTCGTAGAATACATTGCCCTCGATCTTTTCTTGAGCATCTGATCCACCTGAGGATAATAGACTCCGACCGGGAATGGAAAAGTCCAGGGCTGGGACTACGACTGACCAGGTTGAGGTCTTTACCCCGGACAGCCCCATCAACTTTAGGTATCTGCAGGCACCATCCTCTTCTATGTGTGTAGAGAGCCCCTCGACTATGATGCGCTTTTTAAACATCATCGGGGTGAGATGATGGAGATATTCCGATCGAACCGGCTTTCCATCGAGAAGAACCTCTACACCCTGCCCGACGGCACGGAGAAGGAGCGGGTGGTGGTGCGCCCCGGGGACGCCGTCGCCATTCTTCCCCGGGACGGGGCGTACTGCTACCTGATCCGACAGTACCGCTTTGCCATCGACCGCTACATCCTGGAGGCGCCCGCGGGAACGATGAATGCAGGGGAGAGACCGGAGGAGACGGCCCGCCGCGAACTGATCGAAGAGACCGGGTTCAGCGCTGGAGAGCTGCTGCCGCGGGGCTGCATCTACACCACCCCGGGCTACACGACGGAGAGGATCTACCTCTTCGAGGCGCGGGATCTCGCCGCCTCCCGCGAGTTCGAGAAGGACGAGGACGAGATCATCGAGGTGGTGCCGCTGCGGATGGATGCGGTGCACGCGATGATCCGCGAGGGGGCGATCTGCGATGCCAAGACGATCTGCCTGGCATACCAGTGCCTGCGGTAAGGCGGGAGCGGTTCTGGCCGCGGTCCTCTCCCTTGCCCTGCTCGCGTTCGTCCTTCTCCCGGGCTGCACCTCCCCGTCCGACCGCCCCTCCTATCAGGTGGACGCCGGCGGCAACCTCTCGCTGCACTGCACCGCTCCGCGGGCGACCGCAACGATTCTCGCAGAGAATGCATCCTACACGCTCGAAAAGTTACGATTCTGGAATATCGACGAAGAGATCTACGCCCTTCTCGCTGTGCCGCAGAACCCGAGAGCGGCAATCGTCTTTGCCGAAGGTGCCGGGGTGAAAAAAGAGGCCCACCGCGATCGGGCCGCATGGTATGCGGAGCGCGGCATCGCCTTCCTGGTCCTGGACATCCGCGGGAACGGCGGCGAGACCGCGGGCCGCCCGCTGGACTTCGAGGACGACTACCGCCGCTACGTCCGCGGAGAGTGGCCGGAGTACTACAAGATCGTCTGCGATCTCTGTAGCGCACGGATGCTGCTCGATGAACGGTTCCAGGTTCCCGTGTATGCGATGGGCTCCAGCAACGGCGGCCGGTACGCGGCGATTGCCGCCAGCCTCGACGAACGGTTTGCCGGCTACATCGGCGTCTCCACCTCCGGGTTCGGCCTGGCCGGTACCGGCTATAGCGGGGATGCCCGCTCGTTCCTGCTGTCCGTGGATCCGGACCACGCCATCCGCCGGATCTCCCCCCGCCCGGTCCGCCTCTACCATGACCCGGCGGACTCCATCATACCCATCGATGCGGCGCTGGCAACCTACCGGTATGCGGGAGATCCGAAGACCTTCTGCAACTTCAGCGGCGGGCACGGGCTCAACCTCGAGGTGGACAATCGCATCGCGGAGTCCATCTGAGTCCGCACCGGAGGAGTTGCCCCCCTGTTTGCGGCCGTACCTGCACCCGTTTTCACAATTACGGGAGCGTATGCGGTTTGCGACCACCGATTAGTTTTATGTTCTTGCTTCTCCAGTATATATGGGAATCTTACGGAGTAAGGAGGCCAGATGGCGGAGCAGGAACCCGAAGTCGTGGAGATGGACGAAGGACGGAGGCGTTACGAGTTCAAGAAGATGCTCGAGAGGCTGGAGGCGAAGGAGGGGAGCGGGACGGAGCTGATCACCCTCTACATCCCGCCGGACAAGCAGATATCCGACGTGACCGCCCAGCTGCGGGACGAGTACGGCCAGTGCTCGAACATCAAGAGCAAACAGACCCGCACCAACGTGCAGAGCGCGCTCTCCTCCATCCTGGCGCGGCTCAAGTACTACAAACGCCCGCCGGAGCACGGCATGGCGGTCTTCTGCGGCACCATACTCCTCGGCGGGGACCGCTCGGACCTGGAGTGCACCATCATCGAGCCCCCCGAGCCCCTCAACCTCTACATGTACCGCTGCAGCTCCAAGTTCGAGCTCGAACCCCTCAAGCAGATGCTGGAGGAGAAGGCGGTCTACGGGCTGATCGTCATCGATCGCCGCGAGGCCTACATCGGGTTCCTCCGGGGGAACCGCATCGAGCCGGTCTCCGGGGTCACCTCGACGGTGCCCGGCAAGCAGCGGAAGGGCGGCCAGTCCAGCGTGCGGTTCCAGCGGCTCCGCCTGATCGCGATCAACGAGTTCTACCAGAAGGTGGGGGAGCGGGCGAGCAACATCTTCCTGGCGGAGAAGGACTTCTTCGAGCGGTTCAAGGGGGTCCTGATCGGCGGGCCGAGCCCCACGAAGGAGGAGTTCGCGGACGGCGGATACCTCCACCACGAGCTCCAGAAGCGCATTCTGGGCCTCTTCGACGTCGCCTACACGAACGAGAGCGGCCTGGCAGAGCTGGTGGACGCCGCCCAGGACGTCCTGAAGGGGATGGCGGTGGTGAAGGAGAAGGAGCTCATGAACCGCTTCCTGCAGGAACTCGTTAAAGACGACGGGAACGCCGCCTACGGGGAGGAGAGCGTGCGGAAGAACCTGGAGCTGGGAGCGGTGGACGTCGTCCTCCTCTCCTCCAAGCTCCGCAGGAGCCGGCTCTCCATCCGCTGCGCCGCCTGCGACTACGCCGAGGAGAGGACGATCCGCACCGAGCCCGGGCGGACCGCCGCGGATATCGACCTCGGCGCCTGCCCGCGCTGCACCTCGCCGCTCGCCATCGGAAAGGAGGTGGACATCGTCGAGGAGCTGACGCAGCTCGCCGACCAGAGCGGGGCGACTGTCGAGATCATCTCGGACGACTTCGAGGAGGGGGCGATCCTTCTGAACGCTTTCGGCGGGATCGCCGCGATCCTCCGCTACAGGACGGGGATGTGATGTACCGGGAGACCCGCGAACGCATCCGGCGCGCCCTCCAGCTCGCGAGCGGCGAGAAGGACGTGGGGCTCGTGGAGGGCGGGGAGCACGCCGATCTCGCCTCCACCGTGGCGTTTTGCCTGGCGAAGAAGTGGCGCCGCCCCCCGCTGCAGATCGCAGCGGAGATTGCCGCGAAGGTGTCCGAAGCGCTGAAGGGCAGCGATATCCGGGTGGAGACGGTGGGGCCGTACATCAACTTCCACTTCGGGAAGGCGTACCTGGCCGGAGCGATCCGGGCGGCGCTCTCCCCGGACTTCGGCTCGGCGCCCCGCCGCGCGGAGCGGGTGGTGATCGAGCATACGAGCGCCAACCCGAACGGCCCCCTCCACGTCGGCCACATCCGCAACTCGATCATCGGGGACACGCTCGCCCGCGCCTTCCGGAAGGCGGGATATCCTCTCGACGTCCAGTACTATGTCAACGACATGGGGAGGCAGATCGCGATCGTGGTCTGGGGCATCGAGCACGAGTCCGCCGGCGGGGACGACGGGAAGCCCGACCACCGCATCGCCCGCCTCTACATCGCTGCGAACCGATCGCTCGAGAGGGATCCGGCGCTCACCGCCGAGATCGACGCCCTCATGCAGCGCGTGGAGGCGGGCGATCCCGATACGTCCAGGCGGTTCCGCGCGGCGGTGGAGGAGTGCCTCGCGGGGATCAGAGATACCCTCGCCGCCCTCAACGTCTCCCACAACCGCTTCGTCTGGGAAGGGGATTTCGTCCGCAACGGCGACGTCGACCGCACGCTGGGGAGAATCCGCCGCCTGCCGGAGGCGCACGAGGACGACATCCTCTACCTGGATCTCTCCCGCTGCGGGTTCGAGAACCGCTACGTCCTGCGCAGGAGCGACGGGACCACCGTGTACGCCGCGCGGGATCTGGCCTACCATACCTGGAAGGGGAGGAACTTCGACCGCGTGATCGACGTGCTCGGGGCCGACCACAAGCTGATCGGCGCCCAGCTGACCTGCACCCTGCAGCTCCTGGGCGAACGGCCCCCGGAGATCGTCTACTTCGAGTTCGTCTCCCTGCCGGAGGGATCCATGAGCACCCGCGCCGGCAAGTTCGTCTCGGCGGACGAGCTGATCGAGGAGGTGAGCCGGCGGGCGCTCGAGGAGGTGACCCGCCGCCGCCCGGACCTCTCGGAGGAGGAGCGGACGCGGATCGCCCGATCCGTGGCCGTAGGGGCGATCCGCTACGATATCGTGAAGGTATCGGCCGAGAAGAGCACGGTGTTCGACTGGAAGGAGGCGCTCGACTTCGAGCGGCAGAGCGGCCCCTACATCCAGTACGCCCACGCCCGGGCCTGCAGCATCCTGGACAAGGGCGGGGAGTTCACGGAGGCGTTCACCTTCGAGAGCGAGTTCGAGGTGAAGCTGGCCCGCCACATAGCCCGTTTCCCCGCCGTGCTGGATGAGGCGGTGACCCTCCTCCGCCCGAACATCCTGGCCGCCTACACCCGCGATCTCGCCGATCTCTTCAACGCCTTCTACCGGGACAATCCGGTGCTGAAGAGCGAGGGGGAGACCCGGGCGAGCCGCCTCACCCTGGTGCGGGCGGCGCAGAACACGCTCTCGCAGGCGCTCGGGGTGCTGGGGATCGATGCGCTCCGCTCCATGTGATCCGCTGCGGCGGCAGGGCTACCAGTTCCTCTCCCCCGGCTCGTCCGCTGCGGTCAAACCCTGCCTCTGGTGCAAGCGCGCCCTGAAAGGCGGGGACTTCTGCTACAAACACCAGTTCTACGGCATCGAGAGCCACCGCTGCATCCAGATGACGCCGACGCTCCGCTGCACGCAGCGGTGCCTCTTCTGCTGGCGCTCCTTCGAGCACGAGCCGCAGGAGGAGGTGGAGTGCCCGCCGCAGGCGATCGCGGACGGGGTGGTGCACCTCCAGCGGCGCGCCCTCTCGGGCTACAAACCCTCCCCCTACGTCACGGAGGAGCGGTTCCGCCAGGCGATGGAGCCCCGCCACGTGGCCATATCGCTGGCGGGGGAGCCCACCTGCTACTCCCGGCTGCCGGAGCTCGTCGACCTCTTCAACGCGCGGGGGTATACGACGTTCCTGGTCTCGAACGGCACCCGACCGCAGGTGCTGGCCGAGTGCAGACCGTTCCAGCTCTACGTCTCCCTGGACGCTCCCGACCGGGAGACCTACCTGCGGCTCTGCCGTCCGCGGGAGGACTGCTGGGACGCGGTGCAGGAGAGCCTCGGGCTGCTCTCCGGCCGCCGCTCGGCGGTTCGCATCACCCTGGTGCGGGGCTGGAACGACCGCCTGCCGGAGCGGTATGCGGCGATGCTGGATGAATCGGGCCCGACATACGTGGAAGTGAAAGGATATATGTATCTCGGATCCAGTAGAAATCGTCTGAACAGGGATACCATGCCGGATCACCACCATGTGCGTGCCTTCGCGGACGCGATCGCCGAGCACTCGGAGTACCAGGTGCAGGACGAGAACCCTCTCTCCCGGGTCGTCCTGATGGGGCGGTCGCGATGAGATTCGACGTGAACGCCTGGCGGAGCCGCTCGAGGGACAACTTCGAGGCGGCCTGGCACGAGGGCCCCTCGGTGCTGACTCCGCCCGCCATGAACGAGCGCTACCCCCGCCGGAAGTACCGCCGCGGGATCGAGCACCCCGTCTTCGGGACGGTGCGGCGCCTGCGGGAGTGCTACCTCTCGATGGGGTTCGACGAGGCGGCGAATCCCGTCATGGTCGAGGAGCAGGACGTCTACCGCCAGTTCGGCCCGGAGGCGATGGCGGTGCTCGACCGGGTCTTCTACCTGGGCGGCCTGCCCCGCCCCAACGTCGGGATCTCGCGCGCCAGGCTGGATAGGATCGAGGCCATCCTGGAGCGGAAGGTCGGGGAGAGCGCCGAGAACGCGCTCCGCGAGACTCTGCATGCCTACAAGAAGGCGGAGATCGACGGGGACGATCTGGTCCATGCGATCGCGGGTGTCCTCGCGTCGGACGACGCCACCGTCGTGCGCATCCTGGACGAGGTCTTCCCCGAGTTCCGCGAGCTCGCGCCCGAACCTTCCCGCATGACGCTGCGCAGCCACATGACGAGCGGCTGGTTCATCACGCTCGGGCAGATCTGGGAGCGCCAGCCGCACCCGATCCGCCTCTTCTCGGTGGACCGCTGCTTCCGGCGGGAGCAGCAGGAGGGTCCGACCCGCCTCATGACCTACCACTCCGCCTCCTGCGTGGTCGCGGGGGAGGATGTGACGAACGAGGAGGGGAAAGCGGTCTCCGAGGCGCTCCTCTCGGCGTTCGGGTTCACCGGCTTCCGCTTCCGCCCCGACGAGAAGCGCTCCAAGTACTACATGCCGGACACCCAGACCGAGGTGTACGCACGCCACCCCGCCCTGGACTGGGTGGAGGTGGCGACGTTCGGGATGTACTCCCCCTCCGCGCTCGCGGAGTACGGCATCGGTGTCCCCGTGATGAACCTCGGTCTCGGGGTGGAGCGGCTCGCCATGATCATCCACGGCGCGAACGATATGCGGAAGCTCTCCTACCCCCAGTTCTTCCCGCCGGAACTCTCCGACCGCGATCTCGCCGAGGCGGTGCGGCTCCGCGAGGAGCCGCGCGCGGCACAGAGGAAAGTCCGAACTCCGCAGGGCAGTGCGCCGGGTAACGCCCGGTCAGGGCGACCTGA
>FWPV01002927.1_pt1 | contig 40189 bp, 37 predicted proteins | sample 2228371 | NCBI WGS metagenome assembly FWPV01 (sample SAMEA103939776, study PRJEB20133) | metagenome
CCGCCCCTATGTCTTCCGGCTGGCCCGCGAGTGGCGCCTCACGGGATGGGTCATCAATTCCGCGCAAGGCGTGCGCATCGAGGCGCAGGGCGCTCCGGCGGATGTGGAAGGCTTCCTCGCGCAGTTGCGCGAGCATCCTCCCGCGCACGCCGTGGTCGCCGGCTTTGAAGCGGTTCCGATCCCGGAGCAGGCGGAAGACGGCTTCGAGGTCCGCGCCAGCGACCCCGGAGGCGAACCCGCCGCTTTTCTGTTACCGGATCTTGCCTCCTGCCGCGAGTGCTTGCGCGAAGTACGCGATCCCGCCAACCGGCGGTTCCGCTATCCCTTCACCACCTGTACTCACTGCGGACCCCGATATTCCATAGTCGAAGGCATTCCCTACGACCGCCCGCTCACCTCGATGCGGCTTTTTCCCATGTGTCCGGCGTGCGAGCGCGAATACCGCAACCCGGCTGACCGGCGCTTCCACGCCCAAACCAACGCTTGCCCGGAGTGTGGTCCACACTTGGCGTTCTGGGATTCCACCGGCAAGGTCCTCGCCGAGCGGGACGAGGCGCTCCGCCTTGCCGCCGCCTGCGTGCGCCGGGGCGAAATCCTCGCCCTGAAAGGCTTGGGCGGTTTTCACCTGATCTGCGACGCGCGCGACGCCGCCGCCATCCGCCTGCTGCGCGAGCGCAAGCGCCGCCCTGCCAAGCCGTTCGCCATCATGGCGCCGGACCTCGATCGCGCCCGCGAGCTTTGCCTCATCAGCGGCGAGGCGGCGGCGCTGCTATCTTCTCCGCAGGCGCCTATCGTCTTACTGCCGCGCAGCCCCGGCTGCCGCCTTCCGGAAGAACTCGCGCCGGGGAATCCCAACCTCGGGCTCATGCTGCCCTACACGCCGCTGCATGCCTTGCTGCTTGACGATCTCGGCTTTCCCATCGTCGCCACAAGCGGCAACCTCAGCGACGATCCCATCTGTTTCGACGAGCGCGAGGCGCTTGAACGGCTGCGCGGCGTCGCGGATTTCTTTCTGATTCACAACCGCCCGATCCTGCGCCCGGTCGACGACTCCGTTGTGCGTTTCATAAACGGAAGTCCGGTGCTTTTGCGCCGCGCCCGGGGGTATGCGCCGCTGCCCCTCGACGCCGGGCGCGAGCTCCCCGAATTGTTCGCCACCGGAGCGCACATGAAAAACACAGTGGCTTTCTCCCGCGGGCGGCTGATCTTCGTAAGCCAGCACATTGGGGATTTGGAGACCCTCGCCGGCGCGGCGAGCCACGAACGCGCCGCGCGCGATTTTCTCCGTGTATACGGCGTTCAGCCGCTCCGCATCGCCCACGACCTGCACCCGGATTATGGCTCCACGCGCTCCGCCCGGCAGTGGGGGAACCACCTTGTAGCGATCCAGCACCACAAGGCGCACGTATTGGCATGCATGGCTGAACACCGCCTTGCGCCCCCGGTGCTCGGCGTTTCCTGGGATGGCGCCGGCTATGGCGAAGACGGAACGGTGTGGGGCGGCGAGTTCTTCCTTTTCGACGGAAAGCGCTTCGAACGCCTCGCGCGGTTCCGCCCGTTCCGGTTGCCCGGAGGCGAACAGGCGGTGAAAGAGCCGCGGCGCTCGTTGCTCGGCGTGCTCGCCGCGATGGGCCGCGCGGACCAAGCGCGCAGTCTGTTCTCCGAAGTCGAGTGGCGGGTGGTGAAGGCAGCTCTGGAAAAAGGCTTGAACGCGCCTTGGACCACCAGCGCGGGACGCCTTTTCGACGCCGCCGCCGCGCTCGTGGGACTCCATCCCAAGGCTTCCTTCGAGGGAGAAGCCGCCATGGCTCTCGAATTCGCCGCCGCCCGCGGGCAGCCTTCCGGCGGCGAACTGCCCCGTCTCCCGTTCGATAATGGAATCGTGGATTGGGAGCCGCTGTTCACCCATCTGGCCGCCTCCCCTGAATCCGTCTCCGGGAAAGCATGGCGCTTTCACGCCGCCTTGGCGAACGCCATCGTGGAGGTGGCGCGCGCGTGCGGCGCGCCGCGGGTGACGCTTACCGGAGGCTGCTTCCAGAACGCGCTGCTCACCGAGCTCGCCATTGAAGGCCTCAGCCAAGCGGGCTTCCAAGCCTATATCAACCGCGTGCTGCCGCCGAACGACGGGGCCATTTCCGTGGGCCAGATTTGCGGCGCCGCATTGGAGGTCGAACCATGTGTCTGGCAGTCCCGGGACGGATCATAGAAACCACCGGCGATGACCCCTTGGTGCGAATGGCCAAGGTCGACTTTTCGGGCGTGGTCAAAGAAGTCAGCTTGGCGTACGTTCCCGAGGCGCAACCCGGCGACTACGTCCTGGTGCACGTCGGATTCGCCCTGCAAACTCTGGACGAAAGCGAAGCCCGCAAAACCCTTGAGATGCTGGAGCAAATGGACGAACTCGAACGTTCCGGAGACGCCGCGCCATGAAGTGGGTGGATGAGTTCCGCGCCGCTGAAGGCGCGCAGCGCGCCGCCGCCGCTCTGAGACGGATCACCACCCGCGAGTGGCGCATTATGGAAATCTGCGGAGGACAGACGCACGCCATCCTCCGCTTCGGCATCGACCAGCTCTTGCCGCCGGAGATCACCTTGCTCCATGGTCCCGGCTGCCCGGTGTGCGTCACGCCGCTCGAGCAGATCGATAAAGCCATCGAACTCGCCCGGCGCCCCGAGGTCATCTTCACCAGCTTCGGCGACATGCTGCGCGTGCCGGGCTCGCACGAGGATCTCCTTTCGGTGAAAGCCGCGGGCGGCGACGTGCGCATCGTGTACTCCCCGCTTGAAGCCGTGGAGCTCGCCCGCAAACATCCCGACCGGGAAGTGGTCTTCTTCGCCGTGGGCTTCGAAACCACCGCGCCCGCCAACGCCATGGCCGCCTACCGCGCCCGCGCCTTGGGATTGAAGAACTTTTCCCTTCTCGTGAGCCACGTGCTCGTGCCTCCAGCGATCGAAGCGATTTTGAGTTCGCCGGGCTGCCGCATTCAGGGTTTCCTCGCCGCCGGTCACGTCTGCACGGTGGAGGGCTTCGAGGACTACTTGCCCATCGCCGCCCGCCACCGCGTGCCTATCATCATCACCGGTTTCGAGCCGCTCGATATCTTGCAGGGTATTTATCTTTGCGTGAAACAGCTTGAAGAAGGGCGCGCGGAGGTCGAGAATCAGTACGCCCGCGCCGTGCGCCCGGACGGCAATCCCGCCGCCCGCCGCCTGGTTCGGGAGGTTTTCGAAATCGGACCTCGCAAGTGGCGCGGCATCGGGGAAATCCCGAACAGCGGGCTGCATCTTCGCGAATCCTTCGCCGCCTTCGACGCGGAGCGGAAATTCGCCCTCTGGGCGGGCGATGTCGCGGAGCCCAGCCAGTGCATCAGCGGCTTGGTGCTGCAAGGCGCTAAGAAGCCCCACGAATGCGCCGCCTTCGCCAGCCTTTGCACGCCCGAGCACCCGCTCGGCGCCACAATGGTTTCTTCGGAAGGGGCTTGCGCCGCCTATTACCGTTACAAGAGGATGCATGTCTGATTTCTCCCTATCCTGCCCGCTGCCTATCCGCGACTACCCGCGCGTGCTGATGGCTCATGGCGGCGGCGGGCGCCTGATGCATGACCTGATTCGCAAAATGTTCGCCGCCGCCTTCGGTGGACAATCCGACACCGATAGCGCCGTTCTCGCATGCGCCGGAGAACGGCTGGCGTTCACCACCGATTCTTTCGTCGTCAAGCCGCTGTTCTTTCCCGGCGGCGACATCGGCAGCCTCGCCGTCCATGGCACGGTGAACGATCTCGCCATGGCGGGCGCTACGCCGCGCGCCCTCAGCGCCGGCTACATCCTCGAAGAGGGCTTGCCGATGGAGACTCTCTGGCGTGTAGTCCATTCGATGGCGCAAGCCGCCCGCGAAGCCGGCGTTTCCATCGTCACCGGCGACACCAAAGTGGTCGAGAGAGGCAAGTGCGACGGCGTGTACATCAACACCGCCGGCGTGGGGTTCTTCGAACATGCGCAAGAGGTCGGTCCCGGCGCCATCCAGCCGGGCGACGCGATCTTGCTCAGCGGCGACGTCGGGCGCCACGGCATGGCCATCATGGCGTCCCGGGAAGGGTTGGAATTCGAGTCTGCTATCGAGAGCGACTCGGCGCCCGTGGCTGAACCCGTGTTGGAGCTGTTCCGGCGGGGCGTGGAAGTGCACTGTCTCCGGGACCTCACCCGCGGCGGTTTGGCGAGCGCGCTGGTGGAGCTGGCGCTTAGCTCCGGATGCGAATTCATGGTTGACGAAGCCGCCGTCGCCGTCCGCGACGACGTCCGCGCGGCTTGCGAAATCCTCGGGTTCGATCCCCTTTACGTCGCCAACGAAGGCCGCTTCATCGCTTTTGTGCCGGAATCGCAAGCCGCCGGCGCACTCGGCATTTTGCGAGGCTTTGAGGTATCGAGCGGCGCGACGGCGATCGGGCGCGTGCGGGAAGGCGCGGGGCAAGTTCTGGTCCGCTCGCCCATCGGCGCCACGCGCATCCTGGATATGCTCAGCGGCGAGCAGTTGCCGCGCATCTGCTAGCCATGCATGAGCTGTCGATCACCGAGAGCCTCCTTGAAATCGTGCTCCGGCACGCCGCCGGACGCCGTGTGGCTAGCGTGCAGCTCCTCATCGGGGAACTCTCGACTTTTGTCGACGAGTCCATCGAAATGTATTGGAGCGAGCTGTCGAGGAACACCCCCGCCGAGGGCGCCAAGCTCAATTTCCGCCGCGAACCGGGCGCATTGCTCTGTATGGATTGCCAGAGGGAATTCTCTATCCATTCGCCGGAATTCCTGTGTCCGAGCTGCGGCAGCGCCCGCGCCCGCTTGACTCGCGGTCAGGACTGTTATGTGGAATCGATCGTAGTGGAGGACGGAACGCCATGAGCACATCGCGTATTCCAGTCGTTGAAAAAATTCTCAGCGCCAATGACGCCATTGCCGCGGAAGTGCGGGAGCAGCTTGACGCCGCAGGCATGCTCGCCCTGAATCTCATGGCTTCCCCCGGCGCCGGAAAGACCAGCCTGGTCGAGCGCACCGTGGCGCGCTTCAAGGACGAATTCGGTGTGGCGATGATCAATGGCGATACCTCGGAAGCCGCCTTCGACGCGGAACGAAGCCAGCGGGCGGGCGCGTTTTCCGTGCACATCAACACCGGCGGGAAGTGTCACTTGGAAGCCGCCATGGTCCGCGACGCCCTCCGCCACCTCGATCTCAGCCGTACGCGCTTGCTGCTGATCGAAAACGTGGGCAATCTGGTTTGCCCCTCAAGCTGGCAGCTAGGCGCGCACGCCAACGTCTTGATTGCTTCGGTCCCGGAAGGCGACGATAAGCCGTACAAATACCCGAAGATGTATTCGGGGGTGGATGTTCTGGTGATCAATAAGATCGACCTGCTGCCCTACACCGACTTCCGGATGGACTACTTCCGCCGGGGTGTCGAAACACTGAATAGTGGTCTTGTCTCTTTCGCCATTTCATGCCGCACGGGCGAAGGGCTCGACGCGTGGTTCGAATGGCTACGGGCGCGACTGCGCGCTCACGCCCGCTGAGTGCGCCGTCCGGAGCAAATTCTTCGTTTGATAGCCCTGCTTCTCGATGAGCGAAAGAACTCGCTCGTATTCCGTCTCATCCATCTGCGGCGTGCGGCTCAGGATCCATAGATACTTTCGCCCCGGTTCGCCGACCACCGCCCATCGGTAGTCGGGGTCGAGCGCAATCACCCAATAGTTCGCTTGAAAGGGCCAAAAGAAAGTGACCTTCAACTTTGACGTGGGCTCATTCCCGCCGGCGCGTTTGGCTACCGCCCGGGCGCTTCGCAGCTTGCCATCGGCTTCCCGGCACTGATTCAACACGTCGATGCGCCCGTCTGGACGCAGCGTGTAAGTCGCCGTGGTGTCGCCCGCGCAGGCGCGCTGGAACCGGTTCGGCAGGCGTGCGATCTCGTACCATTTGCCGGCATAGCGGGCTAAGTCCAGCGATTCGACCACCTGTACAGGCGCTTTGGGAGTGGCTGCCGCAGGGCTCGCGCCACTTAGCAGCAGCGCTGCGGAGGGGATCGTAATCTTCCACAGTTTCATCGTGTTGGGCTCCAGGTTGCCATCCAGTACACCTTGACGAAGTGTCTCCTGCCAGGGCATACTGAAATTGCTCGGCTATTCGAACGTGTAAGCTTCGCTGATTCCGCGGAAAAGCGGGCGACGCGTGTTTCCGCTCACTTGTTGGATGCTCCGGATTGTATTCTGGCTTTTTCTTTGCGCGATCCTAACCAACGGCTGGTTCGGTTTCCCGGCAGAGGCTGCATCATCCTCCAGAACGGCGAAGCAGGCAAAGAAAAAGAAAAAGCCGGCCAAGAAAAAGCCCCCCAAGCCTCCGGCGCAAACCGCCAAGAGCCCGTGGAAGACGCCCGATTTCGCCGATCCCACCGCCGGCGACGTAATCGACGGCGAAGATCTCGTCGTTCGGCGCGCGGCTGTCGAAGCCCTCGGGCGGTATAACGGCACATTTGTGGTGACCGACGCCGACACCGGTCAAATTCTCACCATCGTCAATCAGAAACTCGCCTTCGACGGCGGCTATCAACCCTGCTCCACCATCAAGCTGGCGACCGCCGTGGCGGCGCTCAATGAGAAAATTATCTCCGCCGATAATGACTACCGCTTGAGCCGTTCCCTGCGTCTGGACCTTTCGAGCGCCATGGCGCACTCAAATAATTACTACTTCTCGGTCCTCGGGCAGCGGCTCGGGTTTGAAAAGATCACCGGGTACTTCCGCCTGCTCGGGTTGGGCGAAAAGGCGGGCTGGCGAATCCCCCGGGAAAAACCGGGTTCTCTGCCGGCGTCCCCGCCCAAGAACGGCGGCGTCGGAATGATGACGAGTTTCGGCGAGGGGATCCGTATGACGCCGCTCGAGCTTGCAGCTCTGGTCGGCGCCATCGCCAATGGCGGCAATCTGCTCTATCTCCAGTATCCCCGGACCGAAGCCGAAGCTTCGCAGATTCAGCCCCGAATCAAGCGAGTACTGGATTTCGGCGACGTCATGACCACCCTGTGGGAAGGCATGCGCGGGGCGCTGTTGTACGGAACCGCCCGCCGTGCTGCTGCCGCGACGCTAGAGCCCCTGCACGGCAAGACGGGCACTTGTACGGACTATCAACGCGCGGCCCATATGGGGTGGTTCGCCGCGTTCAGTGAATTCGGCGCCCGCAAGTTGGTGACGGTTGTGATGCTCACCGGCGCGGGGGCGGTCAACGGACCAGTCGCCTCAGGCATAGCGGGCATTTTCTTCCGCAACCTCGCCGCGACCAGGCATTTGGCGGAACGCCCCGCATCGCCTTCCTGTTGCCTTTCCGGTTCCAATTGACCCCGCCCGCTGCGGCTTTCGCGTACCATGGAGCTAAGGCCACCGGGCGCGGAGCGCCATCCGGCTGTAAGGCGGGCGTGGCCTTGGGGTCGGAATGAGCGTTCGAGCGTCCCTCATCTTCGCCTTGTTTGCGAGCTGGGCGGTTCCCGCCGCCGAGACGGCGAAGCCCGAAATGACCAGCGTCAAGCCGGAAACTCTCTCGCAGTTCTATGAGTACATTCGCAAGACAGAAGCTCGCATCGAGCGCGAGATTCGTAATCCCACGCTGTTCTTGTGGTCCGCCCAATCGCCGGAGCGGCTGGCGCGCGTCCGCAAAGGCGAAGTCGTAGTGGAAGCCGCGGGACGCTCCGGCCAAATCGAGATCAAAGACGGGCTCATCCACGATTGGACCGGCGCGGTGTTTATCCCGGGCAAAACACTAGCCGCCGTGCTCGCCGTGGTGCAGGACTACAACTCGCACAAGAACATTTACAAGCCCGAGGTGATGGATTCCCGCATCTTGAGCCGGCAGGATCACGAATACCGGGTGTATTTGCGTCTATTGAAGAAGAAGATCCTCACTGTGGTTCTCAACACCGAGCATCACGTGCGCTACCAGCCCATTGGGACACGGAAGTGCTATAGCCGCTCTTACACCACCCGCATCGCCGAGGTGGAGAACCCTGGGAAGCCGAACGAAAAGGAGCGTACGCCGGGCAAGGACCACGGCTTTTTGTGGAAGCTCCATTCCTATTGGCGCTTCGAAGAAAGAGACGGCGGCGTCTTTGTAGAATGCCAGGCGATCTCGCTCACGCGCGACGTGCCCACGGGGCTCGGCTGGCTCATCAACCCGATCATCCGCAACCTGCCCCGCGAGTCGCTGGCGAACACGCTCACCGCCACCCGCAGCGCCGTCCCATAAGCCGCGTCTACCGCAGAAATTCCATTTCCACGCGCAGCCCGTGCCCGGTGTTGCGCGCGCGGATGCTGCCGTTGTGAAGTTCCACAGCCCGCCGGGCGATGGCCAAGCCAAGCCCCGCCCCGCCGCTGGCGCGCCCCCGGTCCGCTTCCACCCTGTAGAACGGCTGGAAGATTTTCTGAAGCTCGCCTTGCGGCACGCCGGGACCGGAATCCTCAATCGAAATCAGCACCCGCGCCACGTTCGCCTCCAAGTGGATGCGGACCTCAGAACCGGGCGGCGCATAACGCATCGCGTTCCGCAAAACGTTCTCAATGGCCCGCCGCAACAACTCCGCGTCGCCATTGATCGATACCGGCTCCGGACAGTCCAATTCCAGCTTCACCTTCCGCGCATCCGCTTCGACGCGGTTGTCCTCCACGATCTGAGCGAGAAGGCTGTCTAGCGGGATGCTGTCGTTATGCCGCGCCGACGGGTCTGCTTCCACGCGGGTCACTTGCAGCAATTCCCCCACCAACTGATTGAGCCGCTCCGACTCTTTTTGTATGCGGTCGAGCGCGGCGTCGCGGTCCTCGCCGCTGCGCGCCAGTTCAATCGCCAGGTTCAGGCGCGCAAGTGGCGACCGCAACTCATGCGAGATGTCCGCCAGCAAGCGCTTTTCGGCAGCCACCAGGCTCTCAATCCGGTCCGCCATGCGGTCGAAGTGGCGCGCCAGATCTCCGATTTCATCCTTTCGCCGCGAATTCACCCGCGCTGCGAAATTGCCCTCGCCGAACGCCCGCACGGTGTCCCTCAGTTGCCGCAGCGGTGCCGTCAGGTACCGGGCTAGCACCCAGCACAACAGAACCACCACTCCCAGCACCCACAGATAAGCCGGGTGCATGAAAGGCGCCAGAAACCGCCTTCTGGGCGCTTCCAAAATAAACCAATACTGCCCGTCGTCGGCCGGCTGGCCGATCAACATGCTGTCGCCCGAAAACACTGGGCGCCCGCCCCTTTCCTCCAATGCGCGGAGCATCGGAGACAGATCACGCTCGCTCACCAAGTCACGCCCGCGGGCGTCGGTCAGGTACCCCCTCACCGGCGTGCCTTCGGCAAAGCGCGCCAGCGTATCCGCAAGCGCTTTGCGCCCGCCCGTCTCCCATGCGTGCCGCGCCTCCCGCGCCTGCACTCGCAGGAGCTGCCCCATTGGGAGGTGGCGGCTGCGCGGTTCCGAAACGGCAAACGCGCTGATGACGATGAACGCCGCCCCCGTTACGGCGATCGCCAGCACAAACCACCCGAGAATCTTGGCGAATAGAGTCCTCATCCGGCTCCCTCATCAGCGGAGCTTTTCAGGAACTGATAGCCTATGCCGCGCACGGTTTTGATTAGCGGACGGGAGACCTCGAGCTTCTTTCGCAGGTGGCTGACGTGCATGTCAATCGAACGGTCAAACGGCGTCGCTTTACGGTTGTAGAGATGCTCCATCAAAGCGTCGCGCGAAAGCACCCTTCCGGCGGCGCGCATGAGCAGCTCCAAGATGTCGAACTCGAGAGTGGTGAGCTCCACCGGGCGCCCGTCCACCTCCACCGAGCGCGCGCCGGGATCCAGCGCCACGCCATTCACCTCGATCTTCCTCGCCTTCGAATCAGGCGGCTGCGCGCGCCGCAGGATCGCCCGGATCCGCGCGGTCAGTTCCCGCGGATTAAACGGCTTGGGCAGATAGTCGTCTGCTCCCAACTCCAGCCCGACGATCCGGTCCACGTCTTCCCCTCTCGCGGTCAGCATCAACACGGGCAGGCGGCTTTTCGAGCGCAAGCGCCGGAGCACCTCGAAGCCGTCCAGTTCCGGCAGCATCACATCCAAAACCACGAGGTCAAAGACTCCCTCGACGGCTCGCTCCAAGCCTGAGCGCCCGTCATGCCGGCACTCCACGGTGAATCCTTCCCGCTTCAGGTACTCACCCAACAGCGCGCACAGCTCGGCATCGTCGTCGATAACCAGGATCCGCACGACACGAATGTAGCACGCCCTGCCTGAAAGGGGCTTCCTGGACGGGCTGGTATAATTTAGGAGTCCCCCTATGCTTATAGACGACGCGCGGCTTGGCGCTGTCCAAGACAAGAAGATTCTGCTCCTCACCCCCCGCGGGTTTTGCGCCGGTGTGGTGCGAGCCATCGACGTGGTGAGAATCGCTCTGGATCTTTTCCAGGCGCCCATTTATGTGCGGAAGGAGATCGTCCACAACAAACATGTGGTGGACGAGCTGCGCGCCGCCGGCGCTGTATTTGTTGACGAGTTGTCCGAAGTACCGCACGGCGCGCGCGTTATTTTCAGCGCCCACGGAGTTTCTCCCGCCGTGCGCAAAGAAGCTATGGAGCGCAATCTTCAGGTGATCGACGCCACCTGCCCGCTCGTCACCAAGGTGCATCTTGAAGCGGTCAAGTTCGCGCGCCAGGGTTACACGATTGTCCTCATCGGACACAAGGACCACGACGAGGTGATCGGCACCATCGGCGAGGCGCCGGAATCCACCGTGCTCGTCTGCAATGTCGAGGATGTGAACTCGCTAAACGTCCCCGACCCGGAAAAAGTGTGCTACTTGACCCAAACGACCCTCAGCGTTGACGAGACGCGCGACATCGTGGCGCGCCTGAAGAAGCGGTTCCCGAAAATTCAAGGTCCGCCGGCGCAGGATATCTGTTACGCCACCGAGAACCGCCAGCTCGCCGTGAAAGCGGTGGCGCCAATGTGTGATCTCCTCCTGGTGGTGGGTTCGCGCAATAGTTCAAACTCCCGCCGCCTGGGCGAAGTCTGCCAGAAAGCCGGCGTTCCCGCCTATCTCGTCGACGACCAGAGCGAACTGGATCCGCAGTGGCTGGTGAACGTGCGCACAGTGGCGGTGACCGCCGGAGCCTCCGCTCCGGAAAACCTCGTCCAGAGCCTGATTGACGCGCTGCGAAACCGGTTCGGGTTCTCCAGCGTCGAGGAAGTTCAGGTGAAAGAAGAGGACGTTCGCTTTGCCTTGCCATCGGAACTGGCGCAAGCTCAGGCGCGCTTGACCGAAATCTCCCTATGACCCCGGCTGCTCAACCCGCTCTCGATGTCCCGGCGCTCGCCGGGGCGGCAAGAAGAGCGGCTGAAGCTCTATTGGGGCTCCAACGTCCGGAAGGATATTGGTGGGCGGATCTGACCGCGGACGCTACGCTCGAGTCTGACGCCATCTTGCTCGAGTTGTTTCTTCATCCGCCGGTGGAAGGGGTCTGGAATCCCCCGCACCGCGAGCGAATCCTGCGCGCGGCGCAGTCGATCCTCGCCCGGCAGCTTCCGGATGGCGGATTCAATATCTACCCCGGTGGACCGGCGGACGTCAGCGCCACGGTCAAGGCGTATTGCGCCCTAAAACTCGCCGGTTTGCCGCCTTCGGACCCGCACATGAGGCGCGCCCGAGAGGCGGTGCTGTCTTTGGGCGGCGTTCAGGCGGCTAACAGTTACGTTAAGCTGAACCTCAGCCTCTTCGGGCTCTACCCGCGCGAGTTCGTCCCCACTGTGCCGCCGGAGATGCTGTTTTTTCCAGGCGCGACGCTCTACCAGATGTCCTCATGGACCCGGACCATCGTCGTTCCGCTTTCGGTCGTGCAAGCCGTGGGCGCCGTGCGCCCCGTTCCGGCGGGGTTCGATCTGAAGGAATTGTTCCTTCCCGGCGCGCCTCTGGGTTTTGCCCGCGATCCGAAGCTTCTTACCTGGCGCAACGCCTTTCTCTTTGTTGACCGGTGTTTGAAGATCTGGGAGCGCTCCGGCATCGAAGCCATCCGCCGGCGAGCTTTGCGCCGCGCCGAACAATGGATGCTGGAGCGAGCCCGCTGCGCTGACGGATTGGGCGCCATCTTTCCGCCCATGATGTACTTCCTGATGGCGCTGGATGTGCTCGGCTACCCGCCTGAACATCCGGTGCGGATGGAGGCGCAGCGCCAGTTTGACCGCCTGCTCACAGATGAGGAAGGGCGGTTTTTCTATCAGCCGTGCTTCTCCCCGGTGTGGGACACCGGCATCGCCATGCAGGCTCTTGGCGAATCCGGTTTCGCGGGCTCAGAGCCGCTTGAGCGCGCCGCCGCCTGGCTGCTTCAACGCGAGATTCGCCGCCGCGGGGATTGGAGCTTTAAGCGCCCGCGCCTCGAGCCCTCCGGATGGTGCTTCGAGTTCCGGAACGACTGGTACCCGGATGTGGACGACACCGCTCAAGTGTTGCTCGGGCTAGCCGCTTCCCGCGCCTCGGTACCCTCAGAAGTCAAACATCGCGCCGTCGCCTGGCTAAAGGGCATGCAGTCCGCCGATGGCGGCTGGGCGGCGTTCGACGCCGACAACAACTGGCAGTTTCTCAACCAGGCGCCCTTTGCGGATCACAACGCCATGCTGGATCCCACTTGTCCGGACATCACCGGGCGTGTGCTAGAAGCCCTGGCGGCGTGGGGAGTCCCGCCGTCCGATCCGTCAGTGCGGCGCGGCGTCCGCTATCTCGTGAACGCTCAACAGCCCGACGGAAGCTGGTACGGGCGCTGGGGCGTGGCTTTCATTTACGGAACGTTTCTCGCGCTGCGCGGGCTTCGCGCCGTGGGAGAAGATGATCGCGAGGCACATATCTTGAGAGCCGCCGAATGGCTGCGCTCCATTCAGAACGCCGACGGCGGCTGGGGCGAAAGCTGCTCGGCTTACGACGAGGGTTGCTTCGTGCCCGCGCCGAGCACGGCTTCGCAAACCGCGTGGGCGATCCTGGGACTCGCCGCAGGTGGAGACACGTCGTCGAGCAGCGTGCGCAAAGGCGTCGAATATCTCCTTGAGACCCAAAAAGACGATGGAACGTGGGATGAAACGCTCGCCACGGGAACAGGCTTTCCGCGGGTCTTTTACCTCACCTATCACCTTTACCGCAACGCGTTTCCGCTGCTCGCTTTGAATGAAATCATGAAACTGCAAAGAGGGGTGAACGCATGAGATTTCCGTTGTCCATGACCGTCGGAATGGCGGGCTATATTGCCCGCAACCGCTGGCGCCCCCGCCCGGAGTGGCAGAAGTCGGTCCCTTCCAATGGCTGCGGCGCCAATCCGTTCCGTATCCTGCATGCTTCACAGTCTCCCGCCAAACGAAGTCCTCACCCGTTGATCCATAAGCGGTTCCCGCTCGTGTTGATGCTCGAACCGTTGCACGCCTGCAACCTCACTTGCACCGGGTGCGGGCGCATTCGCGAGTACGAAAGCACGATCACCGAGCGGCTCACGCTGGAACAGTGCCTGCGTGCTTCTGACGAGTGCGGAGCACCCGTGGTCTCAATCTGCGGCGGCGAACCGCTGCTGTATCCGGAGATCGGTCCTTTGGTGGCGGGACTGCTCGAGCGCAACCGCCACATCTACCTTTGCACGAACGGCATGTTCATCCGGAAGAAACTGGGCGAATTCCGCCCCGACAGCCGCTTCTTCTTCAACGTTCACCTGGATGGGCTCGAGAAGACTCACGACATGTGCGTTGAGCGCGAAGGCGTATTCCGCGAGGCGATCGAGGGCATCAAAGCCGCCAAAGCCGCCGGTTTCAAGGTGAGCACCAACACCACGGTTTACAAAGAAACTGACATGCAAGAACTCTGGGCTCTGTTCGAGTATCTCGAGCAGTTCGACCTGGACGGGCACATGCTTTCTCCCGCCTACGGCTATTCCGCGGTGAACGAACGCGAGATCTTCCTCACCCGCGACGATGTTCGCGAAAAGTTCGCCAATATCGACCGGATGGTGAAGCGCTTTAAGGTCAACACTTCGCCCGTGTACCTGGATTTTCTGAAAGGCGGGCGCGAATTGCCCTGCACCGCTTGGGGCACGCCCACTTACAACATCAAGGGCTGGAAGGGTCCCTGCTACCTCATTACTGACGCGCATTACGACACCTTCGAGGAGCTGATGACCAAGACGCCGTGGGAAAGCTATGGCCACGGCAATGATCCCCGTTGCGAGCACTGCATGGCGCACTGCGGCTATGAGCCCTCCGCCGCGTTGGGCATCAACGGGAAGCTCAGCGATAGCGTCAAACTGCTGACATGGGCGCTACGTTAGTCACCGGCGCCTCCGGGTTCCTCGGCTGGCACATCGCTTCCTTATTAGTGGAGAAGGGGCATCGCGTCCGCGCCTTAGTTCGTCCGTCGAGCCGCCTCCGCGAGTTGGATGTCGAAGTGGTCCACGGGGACCTGCGCGATAAGCAGTCCCTCGTCTCAGCCGTCCAAGGCTGCGAGGTTGTCTTCCACGCGGCGGCGGATTACCGGCTCTGGGCTCGCAACCCGCAAGAACTATACCGGTCGAATGTCGATGGCACCCGCAATCTGCTCGAAGCGGCTCGCGCGGCGGGCGTCGAGCGATTCATTTACACAAGCACCGTGGGTTGCATCGGCATTCCAAAGAATGGGGTGGGCGACGAGTCCACGCCCGTTTCGCTCGCTGACATGACCGGCGCGTACAAGCGGTCCAAATTTCTGGCGGAGCAGGCGGCTCTGGAATTCGCCCGGTCGGGGTTTCCGGTGGTGATCGTGAATCCCACCGCGCCCGTGGGCGACCACGATTTCAAGCCCACGCCCACCGGCAAGATCATTGTCGATTTCCTCAACCGCGCCCTGCCGGCGTTCGTCGACACGGGATTAAACATTTGCGGCGCCCGGGACACCGCGGAGGGGCACCTCTTGGCGCTGGAAAAGGGTAGGATAGGGGAACGTTATATCTTGGGCAGTGAGAATCTAACCCTGGAGCAGATTTTTCAGCTTTTGGAGAGGGTCAGCGGCGTGCCCGCCCCGCGGCGCAGGATCCCGTATGCCGTGGCATGGATGGCGGGCGCGGTGAGCACCGCTTGGGCATCGGTGACCGGGACCCCGCCGCGCGCGCCTCTCGACGGGGTTCGAATGGCGCGTAAGAAGATGTTCGTCCGGCACGACAAGGCCTTCCACGAGTTGGGATTCCACCCCGGCCCCGCCGTCGATGCGCTGCGCCGCGCTGTGGAGTGGTTCCGGGAGAACGGATATTGCCAGGGGTGAGCGAGGAGATCTGGCTGGTGGTGGCTGCCGACAAGCAGGAACTCAGCGGCTTGTTGCGAAAAGCCTCGCAGTTTAAGCGCCTCCGCTGGCCCGTCACGTTCGCCGCCGAAGGCGCGTTTAGCGGCCGCCGTGCCGTTTTGGTGGCCAATGGCCCCGGCCTCAAGCTTGCCGGCGAGGCGGCCTGTGAGGCTCTGAAGCGCCGGCCGTCTTTTTCCCGCATCTTGAGCGTGGGGTTGTGCGGCGCCTTGCATCCGGATTATAAAGTGGGCGACGTGTTTGCCGCCTCGGAGGTAGTGGACGAAGCAGGAGGCCGCTTTCCCGCCGCTCCGCCCCGCGCCTCGCGCCCGTTCCACCAAGGAGTGCTTGTGTCCATCGACCGGGTGGCGCAGACCGCAACCGAGAAGCAGCAATTGCGCCGTAGGTACCTCGCCGACGCTGTGGAAATGGAAGCCGCCGCCGTCGCTGCCCGCGCCCGCCGCGCCGGATTGCCGTTCCACTGCGTCCGCGTTGTCAGCGATGCCGCCGCGGAAGATTTTCGGATTGACTTGAACGCCGCCCGCTCGCCGGACGGACGATTTTGCTTTAAGAAAGTGGTATTGTCTGCTTTAAAGAAGCCTTGGGTGAGTTTTCCGGAGCTGCTCCGCTTGGTCCGGGTGAGCCGGCGGGCGGCCGGCCGATTGGGAGATTTCCTTGCCGAGTGCCAGTTTTAACGGCTCAGTGCCAAAAACGATGCGCGCTGCGGTTTACCGCGGCAATCATCAAGTGTGTGTGGAAGAGTTGCCGGTGCCCGGCATCGGACCCGGCGAGATCCTGGTGCGCGTGGAAGCCTGCGGAATCTGCCACACGGACTTGAAAAAGATCGAACACGACCTGCTTCCTCCGCCCAGAATCTACGGTCATGAAACCGCAGGCGTAGTAGCCGCCGTCGGGGAAGGAGTGGAGCGCTTTCGCCCCGGCGACCGGGTCGTGGCCTTCCACCATATCCCTTGCCGCCAGTGCTTCTACTGCGAGCGCAAGCTCTATGCCCAGTGCCCGGGATACAAAAAGGTCGGGATTACCGCCGGATTCGAGCCCGCAGGCGGAGGGTTCGCGCAATACGTTCGCGTGATGGATTGGATCGTCGAGTCGGGTGTTGAAAAGATCCCCGACGGCGTCCCCTTCCACCACGCGTGTCTGGTCGAGCCGATCAATACCTGCCTCAAAGCGGTAGTCCAGGCCGATCCCCGTCCGGGCGAGGTGGTCTTGATCCTCGGGCAAGGTCCGATCGGGCTGATGTTTACGATGCTGGTTCACCGGACCGGCGCACGGATCTTTACTACTGATACAATTGCATTAAGAAGAGAGCTGTCGGTGCGTTGTGGGGCCGAAGTCTCTTGGGACCCGCGCGGATTCGACATCCGCCCGTCCGTCTTGGAAGCTACTGAGGGCCGGGGAGCGGATGTGGTGATCGTCGCAGCCTCGGCTAGCGGCCTTCCTCAAGAGGCTTTGAGATGTTCACGGCCAGGCAGCCGGATCTTATTTTTCGCGCAGACGTCGGACCGGGAACGGATTGACATCTCGGGGGCGGACGTTTGCATGGGTGAAAGAGTTATATTTGGTTCTTATAGCGCCTCGATCGATTTACAAAGGGAGTCTGCGGATCTGGTGTTTAGCGGCGCGTTGCCGGTCGGCAATCTTGTTTCCCACCGGTTGCCTTTGGATCGAATCATGTCCGGATTTGAGTTGGCGTTGCATCCGGACGAACAGTCGTTGAAGATCGTGGTTGAGCCACAGAGGTGGTCAGAGTGAATACTCAGATGATGGCGGCTGTGCTTTACGGGAAGGAAAACCTTCGCGTCGAGCCGGTCGCTGTTCCGGAAATTGGCAAAGGCGACATTCTCGTGCGGGTTCGCGCCGCGCTCACTTGCGGCACGGACGTCAAGGTGTTCCGCCGCGGATACCACGCCCGGATGATCGTTCCGCCGGCTCTGTTTGGTCATGAACTGGCAGGCGACATCGTTCGGGTCGGCGAGAATGTTCGCAAGTTCCGTGTCGGCCAGCGAGTTGTGGCTGCCAATTCAGCGCCTTGCGGGGAGTGCTTCTTCTGCCGGAAGAATCTCGCTAACCTTTGTGAGGATCTGCTGTTCAACAACGGCGCATACGCAGAATACATCCGCGTCCCTGCCCGCATCGTCGAGAAGAACACTTACGAGATCCCGCCCCACATCGATTACAAGGAAGCCGCGCTCATCGAGCCGCTGGCCTGCGTGTTGAGAGGAATCGAGGAAACAGGCGTTTGCCCGGGCGACACCGTGGCCGTCATCGGCTTGGGCCCCATCGGCGTGATGTTCGTCCGCCTGGCCAAAGTCTACGGCGCCCGCGTCATAGCCTTCGGCCGCCGCCAGGGGCAGTTGGACCGCGCCGCCGCGATGGGCGCCGATGAGGTGCTCTCCACCGCCGAAGTGGATGCTGTTAGAGCGGCCCGCGAGTGGACCGGAGGGCGCGGCGTCGATGTGGCGATCGAAGCCGTCGGCCAGCCCGAGACATGGGAAGAGGCCGCCCGCATGGTGCGCAAGGGTGGAACGGTGAACTTCTTCGGCGGTTGCCCCGCGGATACCCGGGTGCAGCTCGACACCTCCCTGCTCCACTACTCCGAAATCACGTGCAAGGCCAGCTTCCACCACACGCCGTACCACATCCGTAAGGCGCTCGAGTTGGTCAGCAACGGGGACGTCGACGCGCGTCACTTCATCAACCGCGAGGAGCCGCTGACCAATCTGCTCGAAGTTATGCGCCATCTCATGAGCCACAACGGGCACATGAAAACCGCCATTTTGCCGTAGCCTTGCCGGATTTCCTGTTTCCGAAAGAGTTTCTTGGCTCGCCGGACGCGGTCCACCGCGCCTGGAGCGTGGAAGAGTCTCTGGCTTACGCCCGCTGGCTCGCCACCGCCCACTATGAGAACTTCCACGTCGTTACGTTTCTCCTCCCCAAGGAGTTGCACCAGGATTTCTACAACCTGTACGCCTTCTGCCGGTGGGCGGACGACCTGGGAGATGAGATCGGCGACACGCGGCGCAGTCTGGAGCTCCTGAACTGGTGGCGGGAGGAACTCGACCGGCTGTTCGCCTCGGGCTCGGCGCGCCATCCCGTTTATATAGCTCTGGCGCAGACTGTCGAACGGCGCCGCCTCAAGGTGGGACCCTTCCGCGACCTCATCGCCGCTTTCGTCATGGACCAAGTCGTGGACCGCTACCGCGACTGGGAAGAGGTCTTCTACTATTGCCGTTACTCCGCCAATCCGGTGGGACGCCTCGTGCTGAACCTCTGCGGCTACGACGACGCCGAATTGTACCGGCTCTCCGACTGCACCTGTACGGCGCTGCAACTGGCCAATTTCTGGCAGGACGTGACCGTCGATTGGGAAAAGGGGCGCGTTTATCTCCCGCTCTCGCTGCTCGCCCGCCACGGCGTGAGCGTCGAAGACATCGCCGCGCGGCGCTTCTCGCCCGCCTTCGCCGGCGCCATGAAGGAGGCGGTCGAAGTCGCTAGGGACTTGTTCCAAAAAGGGCTGCCGCTCGCCAAGCGCCTCAACCGCCGCCTCTCCCTCGATATTGAATTGTTCAGCCGGGGCGGCATGAAGATTCTGGATAAAATCGAGAGTCAGGGTTACAACGTACTCGAAAAACGGCCGGCCATCAGCAAGCCGGAGCGGGTGCTCCTGCTTCTCGAGGCCCTCGCCCGGGCGGCCATGAGGTGATGCCGGTGGACTTGGCCACCCAAGAATCGTACGCGTGGTGCCGCCGGGTGGCGCGCTCCCGCGCCAAGAATTTCTACTACTCGTTCGTACTCCTGCCGAGGCGCAAGCGCGACGCGATGTGCGCCGTCTATGCCTTCATGCGGGTATGCGACGACCTCAGTGACGAACCCGGCGCCCGCCGTGCCGCGCTCGATGCTTGGCGCAAAGGTCTCGACCGCGCCTTGCAAGGCGATTTCGATGGGCACCCTTGCTGGCCGGCGCTCTATGACACCGTCCGCCGTTTCGGCTTGCCGCCCCGCTATCTCCACGAGATGATCGAGGGTGTTTGCTCGGACCTCGATTGGCGTCCCATCCGGACTTTCGACGAACTGTACCGCTACTGTTACCTCGTGGCTTCAGTGGTCGGACTCACCATCATTCACATTTTCGAGTTCAGCTCCCCGGAAGCCCTCCCGTTGGCCGAAAAGTGCGGCGTGGCTTTCCAATTGACCAACATCCTGCGGGACGTGCGCGAGGACCGGGAACGCGGCCGGGTCTACCTGCCGGAAGAGGACCTCCGCCGCTTCGGCGTCGACCCCCGGGATCTGCGTTACGACGACCAGTTCCGGGACTTAATGCGATTCGAAGCCGAACGCGCCAAGGCTTATTACCGGGAATCCCTGCCGCTGATCGATCTCGTTCACCCGGACAGCCGCCATTCCCTCGCCGCGCTCATCGCTATCTACCGCCGTCTGCTCGAGAAAATCGAAAACTCCGGCTACGACGTGCTTTCCCGCCGTGTCTCCTTGTCCGCGTCCGAGAAGCTATTTCTTCTCCTTCGCTGCCGTCTGCGCCCGGATCTGCGGTGACCTCGCCGCGAAGCGGGCTCAGGCCGCCCGGTCGCCGAACAGCGCCGGCTGATAAGGCGCCGCCGGGGTAAAACCCGGGAGCTCTTCGTGATAGCGCGCCAGCAACTCCGGTGGTGCGGAGCGCCGCGCCAAGCCAAGCAAAGCCTGCATCTGCATCGCATTGACCATGGCTCTCGCGCCGGCGCCGCACGTGAAAATCACATAGGTCTGCTCCGCTAACCCCGCCACCCGGCGGATTCGCGGCGCCCACTCTTCCAACTCCGGGCGCGAATATAGATAATCCCCCTCAACCTCGGACGCTTTGGGGTGGAAGTCCTCAAACCAGTGGGGATGGTTACGACCGTGCAACCGGAAATATCCCGTTCCCGTGGTCAGAATCGCCGCCGGAGGCGTCGCTCTTAGGTGAGCAGGCTGATCGAGATTCACAAAACCCACCTTGTAATCAATCAGGGTTCCGACCGCTTCGTCGAGCGTCCAACTGCTGTGGCGCAGTTCGGCAGCCAGCGGGAAATCATAGAACGCCCGCCGTAACTCTATGAAAAAACTGCGTGTTTCAACATTGAACCGGAACGCCCAAGGGAACTGCATCACCACACAGCCAAGCCGTCCGGCGCGCCGCAGCGCCGCCAGGCCCGCGCGGGCGGCTTTCACTGCCGCGGCATCCAGAGACCGTTCGTAGGTGAAGCGCCGGGACAGTTTCACGGTGAGCCGGAAGTTCACATGCCCCTCCAAAACCTTTTCCCAAACCCGCACCAATTCCGGGCGAAGCGCCTGTGGTTCATCCCCGTCCAATTCCACAACATCAACGTACCGGGCCAAGTGTTCAAAGGGGTGGAACCCCCGCCCGCGGCGCAAAGGGTAAACCAGCCCGCTCCAATCCGGGCGTTTCCACCCGGCAAGACCGATCCGCAGGTTCCCAACGAATGCCATACGGACTCCTTTCGCCTTCTATTCGCCTACAGATTAACCTGTCGCCCACCCGCCGTCAAGTTTTTTTTCGCGGGAGACGGTTTTTTTTAACACCCCTGTAACTTTTCGGACTCTTCTGTCGTTAGTACAGTCAAATCCCCGTTACGACAGCGGGCGCCCTCACCCCTGTTCACCCAAGCGAGCGCCCGCTTCTCTTTTTTTGCCCCTGCTAAGATAGATGAAGGACGATCCTCGTCCGCAAGGAGAATTCAAGTTGGCTGAAGAGAAGTTGTATCAGGCTACGTATGCCGGTAGCGGCACGTTCATCATTTCGAAGCCCAAGCGCAAGAGCCGCAAGGCGCGCCAGACGAAGCTGAAGAACCCACGCCCGGGTATGAGAAAGTAGGCTTCCCGATGCGCATCGCCGAGTTGCGGCTCCATCCGGTGGCTGTGGCGGATGCGCCATTGCGCAGTTCGTATGGATTGCATGCTCCGTACGCCCTGCGCACCATCGTTGAGGTGGTTTCAGACGAAGGTCTTATCGGCTTCAGCGAGACTTACGGCGGCGACGGACCATTAGCGGCGCTGGAAGAAGCACGCAGCCGGGTGGTGGGCATGGATCCCTTCCAACTGACCCGGCTGTGGCTCGACTTCGCCGCCCAAGCCGCCACGGGCGACCGTTCGCAGACTTGGCTGGTGCCGGGCGAAAATCCCCTCGACAGACATACGCGCACTTATGGCGCCATCGAAGTGGCGTGCCTCGACCTCATCGGCAAAGCCGTGGGGAAGCCTTTGTGCGACATCGTGGGCGGGCGCGCCCGCGACGAAGTGGCGTTCTCCGCCTATCTGTTCTACAAGCATGCCGGGGGCGGCGGCTTGGGCGAGGACGAGCGGGAAGATGAGTACGGCGAGTGCCTTGACCCCCAATCCATGGTCCGGCAATGCCGCCAAATGATCGCCAAGTACGGGTTCCGCGAGATCAAGCTCAAGGGCGGCGTCTTGGATCCGGAGATTGAGATAGCCACAATCAAGGCGCTGCGGGAGGAGTTCGGTCCACAATATCCGTTGCGCATTGATCCCAACTGCGCCTGGTCGGTCGAAACTTCCGTCAAGGTGGGTGAGGCGCTTAAGGACGAGCTCGCCGGGGGCGGATACTTGGAAGACCCTTGCGCCGGCTTGGACGGCATGGCGGAAGTCCGGCGGCGGCTGCTCGCCAAAGGAATCGATACGCCGTTCGCCTCAAACGTGGCGGTGACGTGTTTCGCTCATGTGCCGGAAGCGTGGCAAAAGGACGCGGTGCAGATCGTTCTTTCAGATCCCCACTATTGGGGCGGCATCCGCAACTTGCAGAGGCTCGCGCACCTGTGCGAGACGCTGGGCATGGGTCTGTCGATGCATTCAAACAACCACTTGGGCGTGAGCCTTATGACGATGGCGCACGCCGCCGCCGCGGCGCCCCATCTCACTTACGCCTGCGACACCCATTACCCGTGGCAAACCGAAAAGGATGAAGTCGTAGCGGGCGGTCGCATCCCCTTCCACAATGGCTGCGTCCGCATCCCCGACAAGCCCGGACTCGGCGTAGAGCTGGATTACGATCAGATCGCGCGGCTCGAAGAGCTTTATCACAAGCTGCCCTACCGCAAACGGGACGACGAAGCGGAGATGCGCAAGCGCGTCGATCCGAATTGGAAGCGCATCCTTCCGCGGTGGTGAAGAGCGGCGAGCCCCGCCCCGAGAATCAGGCACCCCCACGCAAACCAATCGCCATAGTGCGTATAAGGCGTCACCCGGTTCTCGTAGCTGAACTCCGTGCGCACCGAAGTAGCGATGTAAGGCTCAATGGCGTGGGTTAACCGCCCTGCGGGATCGATCGTGGCGGTGAAGCCGTCGTTGGTCGCGCGCAGGATCCAACGGCGGTTCTCTGCGGCTCGCATGCGGGCGATCTTCAGATGCTGCTCCCGCGCCGCCGTCCGTCCGAAATAGCCGTCGTTCGAAATATTGACCAGGACTTCGGCGCCTCCGGCGGCGAACCGCCGCACCAAGTCCGGAAAGACGGCTTCATAACAAATGAAAACCCCGGTCTTCCGCTCCCCGGTCGGGAAAACAACCACGCGGCTTCCCGGAGCAAAATCGCCCGCTTCGGGAGTGATTTTATTGATGAATCCAAACAGCGGCGGCACGAATTCGCCAAAGGGAACCAGACGAATCTTGTCGTAGCGGTCCAGCGCTTCTCCGTCCGGTCCCACAACTACAGCCGAGTTGGCCGGCTGCCCGTCTCCGGCGCGCCCCACGACCCCAGCCACCACGTAAGATTGGGTCACCCGGGCGATCGTCGCCACGGTGGCTTTAAGATCCGGATCCTCGAAGTAGTACAGCGGAGCGGGCGTTTCCGGCCAAATGACGAGCCTCGGAACGGGATCGCGAGCGCGTAGCCCCGCCGAGTAGGACAAGGTCTCAAGCCGGCGGTTGATCGCCTCCCTCTGTTCGGGAGTCCATTGGATCTCCACCGGCACATTGGGCTGTACATATACCGCCTGCTCCCTCCCCCGCTCGCCGGTGGGAACAGGCGGAAGCAAGTACAGCAGCGGGAGAGCAAGCAGCCATGCGGCTTCCGCCCGGGGACGCTTCAGCAGCGCCATGGCGACCCCTGCGCCCATCATGGCGAAACTGAACGAAAGCCCGTACACTCCCACCACCGGCGCCAAGCGCATCGGAATGCCCATGTCGATGCCTGCGTTTCCGAGCAGGAACCAGGTGAAACCAAGCGGCCCGTGGGTGCGCTCGAGACCCGTCCAGAGGGCGGCGATCGCGGGCAACGCGTACCACCGTCCCGTCAACCACCCGGCGCCCGCCGCGAAGATTGCCATGTGCAGCCCCTTCGCCGCCGCGAACAGTCCTAGCGCGGCCCAAGCGCCCGCCGGTCCCAGACCTCCCTCCCGCTCAAGAACACCTTGAATCCAGTAGCAAACCGCCGCCCAGTAGACCGCGCCGGCAACCCAGCCTTGCAAAAAACGCCTCCCGCTTCGCTCTTCACGGTGAACGGCTAGGAGCAACGGGGTAAGGGCCACGGGCGCCAGCCACGAGTAATCGAATCGCGGCACGGTGAGGACGAGCAGCGCCGCTGTCGCCAGCGCCAGGGCCCAGTTCACTCGCGCGGCTCCCAGGCTGCGGCCCAGACCTCGCCGGCCATGTAAGAGCTGCGCACCAGCGGTCCGCTAAATACGGCGCGGAAGCCGAGTCCTACAGCCATCGTTCTATAAGCGTCGAACTTCTCCGGGGTAACGTATTCGGACACCTTCAGATTCCGCCGCGTGGGCTGCAAGTATTGCCCGATGGTGACAACGTCCACCCGGGCAGCGCGCAGATCAGCCAAGGCGCGTTCGACCTCGCTTGAAGTTTCGCCCAAGCCCACCATCAGGCCCGACTTCGTGAGGATGTCAGGACGGTAACGTTTGGCTTCGGCCAAAACCTCGAGCGACCGGCCATAGACGGCTTGTGGCCGGACTTTCCTGTAAAGCCGCTCCACGGTCTCAATATTATGGTTGAACACGTCGGGCGAGGCGTCGAGAACGCGGCGGACGTCCTCGAGACGCCCGCAGAAGTCGGGCGTCAGCACTTCTATGCGCGCTCGGGGCAGGGCGCGCCGTACTTCGAGTATGGTTTCAGCGAAGTGGGTCGACCCGCCGTCCGGAAGGTCGTCACGGTTCACGCTCGTGATGACGACATGACTGAGCCCCATGGCTGCCGCCATCCGGGCGACGTTGGCGGGCTCCGCGGCGTCAGGCGGCAGCGCGCGAGCGCCGGGACGGGACTTGGGCACCGCGCAAAAACCGCAGCCGCGTGTGCAGAGGTCCCCCAGAATCATGAACGTGGCCGTCCCGCGGTGGAAGCACTCGTGGATATTCGGGCAACGGGCGGACTCGCAAACGGTGTGCAGCCGGCGCCCCCGCAGGTGGCGCTTCAAGGTTTGAACGGACTCGTGATGGCTCTGGGGTTGGCGCAGCCACGCAGGCAGCCGCGGACGGGCAAGGTTCTCGATGGGAACGAAGTCCGGACCCACCTCAATACTTTCTGAGAATCGGATTCTCGAAGCCCAGATCCTTCAGCTTCGATCTCGTTTCAGCGACCGCTGACGGTCCCTCGAGCGGACCCACGACTACGCGATAAAGCTTGTCCTGTCCGGGCGGACCGGGCGCGATGTAGGCTCGCAAGTCTTTCTTCCGCAGTGCATTCACCGCGATTTCGGCATCCGCCTTCGCCACCGCGAGAACCTGAAGGAAGGTCTGTCCTGGCGAAGGCTCCAAGTAAAGCGGACCGGCGCCGGCGGCGGTGAGCGCCTCCTTCTTCGCAGCGGGCGCTTCCTTGGGTCGCTCCAGGGTTGCTTTCGCTTGCCCGGCGGGCCGCTCGCTCTCGGGCGCGGGTTCAGCCCTTGCGGCTTTCCGTGACGCGACATCAGCCGCCTCAGTGGGCGCAGGTTTGGCCCCCGCTTGCTGACTGGACTCCATCTGCGTCCGGGGGTCATAGACGGGAGCGGGCCGCGCCGTCTCCTTCTTATTTTCGGCTGGAGCCACCGGCGCCGTGCTCCGTCCCACGATGTAGCCCATCGTGGCGAAGATGCCCAGCAACACGACTACAATGAAAAAAACTGTTAGAAGCTGTTTGTTTCCGAGTACTAATTCAAACTCGCCGTCTTCGTTCCGAAGCATGGACACCCCCTCCCGGGGATTCTCTATTCTCTCAATTATAGCCCGCGGACGCGAACGGCCTATTTATCCTCGCCGGCCGATTTCTGAAGGATCCGGTTGAGATTGGCGATGATGTCCACCGGCAGCGGGAACACGATGGTGGTGTTCTTTTCAGCGCCCACTTCAACCAATGTCTGCAAATAGCGTAACTGGATGGCGGCAGGCTGCCGCTGGATCAATTCCGCGGCCATCGACAGTTTCTCGGCAGCCACGTACTCGCCTTCGGCGTGGATGATCTTGGCGCGGCGCTCGCGCTCGGCTTCCGCCTGCTTGGCGATCGCGCGGATCATTTGCTCGGGCAAGTCCACCTGCTTGACCTCGACCATGGTCACTTTGACGCCCCACGGTCCGGTGTGCTGGTCCAAGACGGACTGCAAGCGCACGTTGAGCTTTTCCCTCTGGCTTAAGAGTTCGTCGAGTTCGACCTCGCCGAGCACGCTGCGCAGCGTGGTCTGCGCTAGCTGGGAGGTGGCATAGAGATAGTTCGCGACTTCGAGCACCGCCCGGTTGGGCTCTAGGACCCGGAAGTAGACGACCGCATTGACTTTGACGGTGACATTGTCCTTGGTGACCACATCCTGAGGCGGCACCTCGAGGGTTTCGATGCGGAGCGAGATCCGCACCATGCGGTCGATGGGCGCGAAGACCAGGATAATGCCCGGTCCTTTGGGCTTGGGCAGCACCCGGCCCAAGCGAAAGATGACTCCCCGCTCGTACTCCGCCAAGATCTTGATGGAGCTGAGCGCATAGATGACGAGGATCAGGACTACGATGGTCGTGAAATCGACGGGGAACATGTCAGCACCTCTCCACTTTCAGTTTGAGTCCTTCCATTTCCACTACTCTGACCTTGGCGCCGGCAGGGATGGGCTCAGCCGCCTCGGCGTCCCAAATCTCACCGCGGACGAAAACCTTTCCTTCGGGGTCGAGCGGCGTGTGGACTACTCCGATGAGTCCTTGCATGCCCGTCTCGCCGGTCACGACCTTATTGGCGCGCGCCTTGATGACCAGCGACACAAGAAAGACCGTGATGATGGCGAACGGAAGCGTCACCGCCACGGCGGTTGACCAGCGTATGCGCATTTCCGGCGGACCTTCCACCAGCATGACCGCCCCTAACACCATCGCCACCGCCCCGCCGGCCCCTAAAATCCCATGCGAGGCGAACTTGGCTTCCAGGATGAACAGCGCCACGGCAAGAATAAGCAGCGCCACGGCAGCCAGATTGATGGGCAGCACGGACAGGGCGGAAAGTCCGAGCAAGACCAAAATGCTACCCACCACGCCGGGAACGATCAAGCCGGGCGATGAGAACTCCACATAGATGCCCAAGCCGCCTAGGATCAACAGTACGAAGGCGATGTTCGGATCCGCGATGGCGGTGATGAGGCGCTCCCGGACGGTTTTCTGGTACTCGATGATCTCCGGAGAATCGAGTTCCAGTTTCTGCTTGCGCCCGTCGAAGCGAGTGACTTCGCGGCCATTTAGTTGGCGCAGGAGGTCGGCCTCGTCGTTGGCGATGATCTCGATCAGGCGGTTGTCTAAAGCCTCCTTTTCCGTGAAGGACTTGGCTTCGAGGACCGTTTTCTCCGCCAGTTCGACATTGCGCCCCCGCTTCGCCACCAGGCTGCGGAGGGATGCCGCGGCGTCGCTTTCGACCTTAGCCTTCATGGTGGGGTCCATCTGACCGCCGAGCAAAACGGGCGACGCCGCCCCGGTATTAGTGCCGGGCGCCATGGCGGCGACATCCCCGGCTTGCAGGAGAAAGAATCCGGCCGATGCCGCCCGCCCCCCGCTAGGGGTGACATAAGAGACAACCGGAGCGGGGGCTGAGACCACTTTTTCGACGATCTGGCGGGTGGCGTCAACCAAGCCTCCAGGGGTATTGATGCGCAGCAGAATCAGCGCCGCGCCCTGCTGCCGCGCTTGATCCGAGGCGTGACCGAGAATTTCAACGGTGATGGGGTGGACCATGCCGTCAACCGGAACGGCGATGACCTTCGCCCCTCCCACGGCCGGCCGGCAACAGGAAACCGCGAGTAAGAGAATCAACACCAGCCGCATGTCACCCTCGCATCCCCACTATAGCGCACCAGATTCCCGGCGCAAGGCCCGTCCCTAAAATTCGTATAATCCGGTAGCGAGGCGATCTTCATGCTGCGGCAATGGCTGCTTATCTACCTGTTGCCTAGCCTGTGCGGCGCCGCCGCCGGGCAGGTCAAATATCATCCCGGACACTACGTGGCGCTCGAAGCGAACGCCAAGTTGGATGCGTTCCCGTACTTAAACGAGCCCGCCATTCGAGGTTTCAACATCCGGTATACCTGGGCGAGCCTCGAACCCGAGGAAAACCGGTACGATTTCTCGGCTATTCGCCGGGATCTCGGCATCGCGGCCAAGTACGGCAAACAGCTCGTGGCGTTTCTTACCGACAAGACCTTCTCGCCCAAGTCACCCAACCCGCTTCCGGCTTACATGCAGCAGCACTCCATGACCAATGTGAACGGAGGCGTCACCCCGAAAAAATGGGACATGAGACTGATTGAACGCGAAATCGCTCTCGCACGGGCTCTGGCCAAGGAGTTTGACCGCCACCCGAACTTCGAGGGCATCGCCTGGCAGGAGTCCGCGCCTTCCGTCCCTCTGAAGGAACTTGCAGCCGCGGGCTACACCCCCGAGTTGTTCCGCGACTGCATGATCCGCCTGCTCCGCGGTTCGAGCGAAGCGCTGCCGCACGCCCAAGTCTTCTGGTATCAAAATTTCCTGCCGGGCAAGATGGAATACCTGCGCGAGATCGTTCAGGCGGTCCTCCCATACCGGGTTGTGCTCGGAGGACCGGACATCCTGCCGTTCCGCACCGGGCTCAGGTTCTCTTATGGTTTGTACGACGAGTTCCGTGGCAAGATGAAGCTCTCATGCTCCGCCCAAGCGGATTCGTACCGCCATCACAAGGACGACACCGACAACTCCAGGAAACATGTGTTCCACGAGGGCAAGAAGCCCATCCACCCGGATGGTTACGTCACCATGCAGCAGATTTTCGAGTTCGCGCGCGACCGGCTGCACCTCAACTACATCTTCTGGTCGTACATCACTTCCCGGCCCAAGCAGTACCCCGGCGACCCGCCTGCCTTCGTGTTTGAAGACGCGCTGAAGGTGATCCGGCAGAATCCGAGTTTCAACTGAGCGGGTCTGTAATGAATATTTATTCTGGCTTTCATTTTCTTTCACGTTGAAGGTTGATAGACTTCTGAGAGTCCGGACTGCCGCAGTCAGGGGTCCGGGGGTCAAACAGGGAGGTAGTCGATGAGGTTCAACACCTTTAGGTCAAGACACATTTGGCTTGGCGCGCTCGCCATGGCGTTCGCCCCAGCGCTGATAGCGCAGTCTTATAACGCCAGCCTGATTGGAAACATCGTGGACGCCACCGGCGCCGCTGTGCCGAACGCGTCCTTGGTGGCCACGAACTTGGCCACAAACATTCGCACCGAAGCTCGTAGCGACTCGATGGGGCGCTACGTCGTGTCCCCGCTGCCGCCCGGATCTTACCGCTTGGAAGTGTCGGCGCCGGGTTTCCGCAAGTTCGTGCAGAGCGGCATCGAACTGGCTGTTGGCCAGCAAGCCCGGCTCGACGTGTCCATGGTGGTCGGCGAAGTGACCGAGAACATTACCGTGGAGGCGGCGGTCTCCGACATCGAGACCTCGACCGCCACCATCGGCAAGGTGGTCTCTAACAAGGCGATCCTGAACTTGCCGCTGAACTCCCGCAACATTTACTCGTTGATCTATCTCACGCCGGGGGTGGCGGGCTCCATCGGCAACAACTACAACAGCATGAGCTACTCCATCAACGGGGCGCGCACGTCCATGATGGACACGCTCATCGACGGGGCGACGGCGTCTCACCCCACGGTGCAAGGCTATTCCGGCATTTCCGCGTTCCCGAGCGTCGACGCCATCGGCGAATTCAAAGTGCTGGGCGCGAACTTCCCGGCCGAATATGGCCGTACGGCGGGCAGCGTGCTGAACGTCGTCTATAAGTCCGGCACGAACGAGTTCCACGGCTCCGCCTATGAGTTCTTGCGCAACTCCAAGCTCGATGCGAACACGTTCTACAACAACTTACGCGGCGTGCCCTTGTCGAGCTTCAAGCGCAGCCAGTACGGCGGTACATTTGGCGGTCCGATCAAGCGCGACAGGACGTTTTTCATGAGCTCTTACGAGGGCTTGCGCCAGCGCAGCTTCAGCTCGCGCACCACGACGGTGCCAACCGCGCTCGAACGTTCCGGAGATTTCAGCCAAACCTTCGCCGGCGCCAACAACCCGGTGTTGATTTTCGACCCGTTCACCACGCGCGCTTCGGGCACGGGCTTCATTCGCGACGCGTTCCCGGGCAATGTCATTCCCGCCAACCGCCAGGATCCGGTCGGGCGGCGCATCGCTCAGTTCTATCCGCAGCCCAACACGCAAGGCGCGCCTTTCACCAACGCCAACAATTACTACAACCAGGGTTCTTCCGCCTTGGACATTGACCAGATCGACGGGCGGGTGGATCACAACTTCACCTCCACCCAGCGCTTCTTCGTGCGCTACTCGTACCGCAATCAAGACAGCCTTCCGGCGATTCTGTGGCCGAAAGAGCTCAAAGCCGCCGAGACCACCAACAACGAGCGCAATCGCATGCACAACGGCGTGGTGGATTACACCTGGACGCCGAACCCGAGCACGGTGATCTCGATCCGCGGCGCCTTCGCCCGCAGCCTCTATCTTTATGAGAATCTGGGGCTCGGATTCTTGGCGTCGTCGCTCGGCTTCCCCGCCGCTCTCGACACCGCCGGCGGGCTGCCGATGTTTCCCCGCGTTTCCGCGAGCGGCTACACAACTTTGGGCAATCAGGACAACCGCCGCAACGCGTTCATGACTTACACCCTGGCGGGCAGCGTCACGAAGATGAGAAACGCCCATACTCTCAAAGCCGGCTACGATGGGCGCCTCATCCGCGTGAACAACCGCGAGAGCCGCGCCACCTCGGGCGACTTCGCTTTCACCGCCGGATTCACGCAAGGTCCGAATCCCAATCAGGCGGCGGCGAACCGCGGGAATTCCATCGCCAGCCTCCTGTTGGGCACAGGAAGCAGCGGCTCGCTGATTCAGAACTTTAAGGACGCCGCCGCGCAGAGCATCTATACCGCCCTTTACTTCCAGGACGACTGGCGCGTCTCACGCAAGCTCACGCTCAACCTGGGCGTGCGCTATGACCTCGATACGCCGCGCACCGAACGCTACAACCGCATGAACTATTTCGACCCGTTCGCCGTCTCGCCGCTCGCGAGTAAGGTGCCCGGCTTCCCCAATCTCACCGGCGGGCTGGTGTTCGTCGGCATCGAAGGGCGTCCGCGAACCCAGTACATCATGGACACGAACAACCTCGCGCCGCGCTTCGGGTTCGCCTACCAGTTGAACGAGAAGACCGTGGTCCGGGGCGGCTTCGGCGATGTGTTCGCTATCTCCCTCCAGCAGGCGCATGGCACGGTGGGACCCTTCGGCTTCCGCTCGCAGTCGCCTTGGGTTTCGACCATCGACGGCATCACCCCCAACTACCTGCTGTCGAACCCCTTCCCCCGGGGCTTCACTCCTCCGCCCGGCGCTTCCGAAGGCTTGCTGACCCAAGCGGGCGCCAACATCCAAGCGCCGGTGCGTGAAACCCTGACGCCCCATTCGCTGCAATGGAACTTCAACATCCAGCGCAACCTCCCCGCCGGCATTCTTCTCGAAGTCGCCTATGTCGGCACGCGCGGGTTGCAACTTTCGCGCAACGCCGAAAGCGGTCTGAGCCTCAATCAGCTCGACCCGAAGTACATGGCGCTCGGCTCGCAGTTGAATCAAACGGTGGAGAACCCGTTCTTCGGCATCGTGAATTCGGGCGTGCTCGCCACCCCGCGAATCAGCCGTGCGCAGTTGCTCCGCCCATATCCGCAATTCACCGATGTGATCCCCCTCTATTCAACCGGCGCCTCTTCGAACTACCACGCCCTTCAAAGCACCTTCAGCAAGCGTTTTTCTAAGGGCTATCAGTTTGAAGGAAGCTATACATGGGCGAAAGCTATCGAGGAGGGACTCAGCCATGTCGATAGCTACAACATCCGCGCATCCCGCTCGCTGGCCAGTTACGACATCGCCCACCGGTTCGTCCTGAGCTACATCTATGAGCTTCCGTTCGGGCGCGACAGGCGGTTCGGCGCGAATTGGAACAAGTGGACCAACGCTCTCCTCGGTCTGTGGCAAATCAATGGATTCACAACGTACCAGACCGGCACGCCTCTGTCCATCAGCGCCAACAACGTCGCGGGCATCTTCAATCCCCGCGGCTTGGCCAACAACAACGGTAAGAGCGGCAAGCTGAGCGGTTCCATCCACTCGCGGCTCTCCCGCTACTTCGATACCAGCGTTTTCTCCCAGCCCCCGGCGTTCACATTCGGCAACACCCAGCCGACTTCGCCGGATCTCCGGTCGCCCGGCGTGCGCAACTGGGACATGTCGATATTCAAAGAGTTCCAGGTGCGCGAGCAGTGGAAGCTTCAGTTCCGGGCGGAAGCCTTCAACGCGTGGAACACCGTCCGGTTCGGCAGCCCGAACACCAGCGTGACTTCGAACCAGTTCGGCCAAATCAGCACACAGGCGAACTCGCCGCGGCAGATCCAGTTTGGCTTGAAGCTCCTGTTCTAAACGGGGGCCATCTCTGCCCGAAAGCCGGGATGGCTTTAGGCCGTCCCGGCTGCGGGCCGCAGAACATTCAGGCACACCTGCTCTAGCGCGTCCAATCCGCCGCTGAAGAAGTGATCCGCAGCGGCGATGACGTGCAGTTCTTTCGGATCGGGCAGGCGTTCGACGAATGGCTTCAGCGCTTCAATACTGCCAAACGCGTCATGGGCGCTTTGGATGAAAATCTTCGGAATCCGGCAAGCCGCCAGATTCAGGCGGGGCTGATAGGAAGCCGGCAGTCCAGCAGCGATGACGCGCGTCAAGCCCCCGTTCTCGCACGCCAGCAGCAGAGCGATCCGGGCGCCGAAAGAAAACCCCGCCGCCATCGCCGGGAGTCCGGGGTAGCGCTCCCGGAGCCAAGCCATCGCCGCGCGCGCGTCCTCCAGTTCGCCCTTCCCTTGGGCGTAACTGCCCTCGCTGAGGTTGACGCCCCGGTAGTTGAAGCGCAACACCGCCGCCCCTCCGCGCCGCAAGCCCCGGGCGATGCGGAAGACCACTTTGTTGTGCATCGTTCCGCCATATTGCGGATGCGGATGACACACCAGAGCGACTTCGGCAGGCGCCGCGCCGTCGGGCTCTTCCAGGATGGCTTCCAAACGCCCGGCAGGCCCGGGCAGCATGAACGATTCGATGCGGCGCGGCACAGGCGAATTCAAAACGTCCGGTAGTTGGTGAATTGCATGTCGATGCCGAAATCCGTCGCCCGGAGCATTTGGATCACCTCTTGCAACGTATCCCGGTCCCGCCCCGAAACCCGCACGAAGTCGCCTTGAATCGACGCCTGCACTTTCTTCTTGCTCTCCTTGATTCGCTTGACGATCTCGCGCGCCTTCTCGATCGGGATGCCCTGCTGCAAAGCGATCTCTTGCCGCACCGTCGAGCCCGCCGCCGGAATCACCGGTCCGTAGGTCAATGCTTTCAGCGGCACCTTCCGCTTGACCAGCTTCTGCTCCAGAATCTCGATCACCGCCCGCAGCTTGAACTCATCCTTGCTGTGCAGCAAGATTTTCTTCTCTTTTTCGTTCAACTCGATCGTGGACTTGCTGTCCTTCAGATCAAAGCGGGTGTGCACTTCCTTCAGCGCCTGCTGAATGGCGTTCTGAACCTCGGGAAGCTGTACCTCCGACACGATGTCAAAACTATTGTCCGGCATGGGTCACTCAGTCGATTGATCCTTTTCGAGAGTCTCAAGAACCCGCGCGGTGATCTCATCAATGAGGTTCGGGATAGCGGCTTCGACAGCCATAGTCACTGCGGCTCTCACCAAACCCGGGTCAATCGCGGGGGGAACCACCGCCGGCGGCGCAGGCTCGGTTTCCGCAGCAGGCGGGGGCGGAGCCGCCGGCGGCGGCTCTGTTCGCATCTCCGTCCGCACCGGCAACGGGATGAACAACCGCGGCGGCGCGGCATCTGCGGTTTCGACCCGAACCACCCTCGCCGCCTCCTCCTCGGAAAACATCTGCCGGGCGACGGCGCCGGCTTCCACCAGCGAATTCACCAATTCCAGCATCGCCGAAGCCTCGAACGGCTTCCGCAAAATGCCGTCATATCCTGCCTGCGTGGCTTTCTCGGCGTCGAAGTGCTCCAACAGCCCCGCGGTAAGTATGACTTTTGTAAAGACGGCGTCCTTTTTCGCCTTGACTTCTCTACATATGTCATATCCGGACACGCCGGGTAGGGAGATATCGGCGATAATGACGTCCGGATCGAAGTCCCGCGCCCTTAGCAGCGCGGTTTCGCCATCGGTGACCGAAACCACCTCATAGCCCTCGTCGCGCAGGATCCGCTCGCCCATCCGCTGGGCGTGCGGGCTGTCGTCAGCAAGCAGGATACGCCGCTTCACTTCTTGCTTTTCTTCTGATTTTTCTTAGTATTAGCGTCCGGCTTCGCGGGTGCGGTCTCAGCCGGCTTGGCTTCTGCCGGTGGATTGGCGCGAGCGTCCGGTTGGGTATCTAAGGCGGTGGAATCGGTAATTGTAGTAGCTGTTACATCTGTCGTTCCACCAGGTCCCCCCGCCGAAGGCGAGGGCACACTGACCGGAATTCCCGGGCGGAGAGCGGTCATAGCCGGCTGTCCGGACTTCGCCGCCGCCCGAACGTCCGGGCTCTTTTTGAAAACGCCCCACACGTGGCTCATCAATCCCGCTTTCTCGCGATTTTCCAACTCGTACTTCATCCGTGCGAGCGCCACCGGATCCGGTTCGGGAATCTCCATTTCGAGCGCTTGCAGCTTTTTCTTGGCCTGTTCCGCATACGGGCTGAGCGGGTAGTCCCTTACGATCTTGGCGTACGCGGCGCCTGCCTTGTCGCGGAATCGCGGCCCCATCTGCTCGTAGGAGTCCGCAAGCTGCCACAAAGCGACATCGGCTTTGCTGTAAAGCGGGTAATGGTCGGTGACCGCTTGGAGGCGGTTGGCTGCCGCCGGGTGCGCCCCCTTGCCGTGATAGAAAGTACCCACCCGGAACTCGTGCTCCGCGATCACCTCTTGGATCTCCCGCAAGCGCTGCTGCGCACGAGGGGCGAACTTGGAGTTCGGGAACTGAATCAGAAGCTGCCGGCATTCGTCCTCGGCGCGCAAGGCGTGCTTGGGATCGCGGTCGGCTTTCTCCATTTGGCGGTAGTGAATCATGCAGACTTTTTCCTGCGCTTCCGCCGCTTCCTCCATGGTCGGATAGAACAGGATAAAGTCTTTATACTCCGCTTCGGCTTGAGCGAGACCGGTGGAGCCGCCCTCGCGGAACCAGCTGTCGGCGATGGCCAGCTTCGCCTTCGCCAGATATTCGCTCGTGTCGTAAGTGTTGATCAGCGTGTTCAGAGTGAGCCGGGCCACCTCATAGCGGCCTTTCTCGATGTCCTTGATGGCCTTGTCGTAAAGGACCTTGTCCGGCTGCTGCGTGTCCTTGGTGATCGGATTCTCGTAACGCTTCCGGCGGAAGCCGCACGACGTCAGGAGCGTCAACACCAAAGCGACCGCCAGGCAAACTCGTAAGTGCTTCATAAGCGTTTACACCATTCGCATCGGGCTCACACCCGCAAATACCCCGCTTCGATTGCAGCCCGCTTCATGCGCGCCACTGTGTCCGCGGGATCCACACTGTGAAACACGGCCGCGCCCGCCACCAGCCAGTCGCAGCCCGCATTCACGATTTCCGCGATGTTATCGAGGCTCACTCCGCCGTCGATCTCGATCGCGAACTGCAATCCGCGTTCCCTTCTCCGCGCGTCTAGTTGCTGGATCTTGCGCAGCGAGTTGGGAATGAACTTTTGACCGCCGAAACCCGGATTGACGCTCATCACCAGCACGAAGTCGACTATGTCCAGCACATCGTCGAGCGTCGCCACCGGCGTCGAAGGGTTAAGCACCACTCCGGCGCGGGCGCCGGCGTCCTGAATCATGCGCAGCGTGCGGTCCAGATGGGGGCAAACCTCCTGATGGACCGAGATCAGGTCCGCCCCTGCTTCCGCGAACACCGGCACGAACGGGTCGGGATTGGTGATCATCAGGTGGACGTCCAGGGTGAGCCGCGTGACCTTGCGGATCGACTTCACCACCGGCGGGCCGACCGTCATATTGGGGACGAAGTGCCCGTCCATCACGTCCACGTGCAACATCGTGGCGCCACCGCGCTCGACGGTGGCGATCTCCTCCCCGAGGCGCGCAAAATCAGCCGACAGGATAGAGGGAAGAATCTCAATCATTGGGCGGTTATCCACAGGTTATCACAGCCGCGAAAAACCCGTCCCCGGGGCCCTGCCCCGGCAGCCAGCGGTGGACCTCCACCGGATGGTGCTCGCCCGCGACGTCCTCGTTTTCTTCCCGTTCGAGCGAACAGGTGGCGTAAACCAGCCGCCCCCCGGGTTCGAGCAGCTCCATTGCCCGGGCCAAAATCGCCCGCTGAAGCGCCTGCATTTCGAAAACCTTTTCCGGCTTCAGCCGCCACTTGATTTCCGGGTTCCTCCCCAGCGTCCCGGTGCCCGTGCAAGGCGCGTCCACCAGAATGCGCGGAAAGCGGCGGGCGAACGGCAACGGGCGCGTCGCATCCGCCGCCACCAGCTTGGCGCCCAGCCCGGCGAGGGCGCGCAGCCTGCCCAAATGCTTGTCGCAGGCGATACAGTCCGCGCCCAGCGCCAGCGCCTGCGCTGTCTTGTTGCCCGGCGCGGCGCATACGTCCAGCAGCTTCATCCCCGGCTCGAGTTGCAGCAGCCCGACGATGCCGCGCCCGCCTTCGTCCTGTATTCTTCCGGTCTCCGGATTGACCGAAGTCGCCGGAGCCTTGAGGAAGGCTTTGGCGATGCTCGCGGCGGTCTCAGAGCCGTATTGCCGTTCCCAGCTTTCGAGCAGCCACTCGGGGCACGATAGTTCCGTCGCCCGGTCCGGCCAAGCGACGGGCGAGCGGTCCACTTTGCGTAGCACCGCGTTGACCAGGCCGGAAGCGGAGCGCAGCCGAGCTTGCTTCACCAGATCTACGCTAGCCTGCACTGCCGCGTGTTTGGGAATTCGGGTGAGATACCGGATTTGGAAGATCCCTAGTTCGAGCGCCAGCCGCACCTCGGTGTCCAGCCTTTCGGCGGCCCGCCCTGAAAAGTGAGTGATCAAGTAGTCCAACTGCATCCGACGCCGCAGGACTCCGAACACCAGTTCCGTCGCCAATGCGGCGTCCCGGGCGTCGAGCTTCGCTGTGCGGGTGAGCAGCAGATCCGAAGCGTATCCCCCGCCTTCAACTAGGCGCAGGATTTTGAAAGCCGTGAGCCTGGCGGAATCCACATCAATACGCCCTGCGGACCACTTCCGCTTTCTTGATGAAGTCCGGGTCGATCTCAATGCCCAAACCCGGTCCCGTTGGAACGTCAAGCATCCCGTTCCTGATGACGAAGTGCGGCGAAAACCAGCTTTCGTTTTCGACCTTGCCGCGGAACGGATACTCCATGAATGGGCCGATGTTCGGGATGGCGCTAGCGAATTGCAGGATGTTCACCGCCGCCGCGCCCGTTTGCGTATTGTGCGGAACGATGGTCATGCCCGCCTTCTGCGCCATGCGCGCCACCCTCGCCGCGCGGATGAATCCGCCGCAGTAGTTGATATCCGGCTGAACGATGTCGAGCGCCCGGTTTTCTATCATCCACTGAAATTTCCAGAAGCTCGAGTCCTGCTCGCCGAAGGCGATGGGAATCTCCAGGGCGTCAGCCACGCGCTTGGTCTCGGTAAATTCCTCCCACGGGCATGGCTCCTCGAAGAATGCGAACTTCAATTTCTGGAGCAGCTTCCCGACTTGGATGCCCTTGGCGGCGTTGTAGGACCCGTTGGCGTCAGCATACAGGACCACCTTGTCTCCATATGTCTTGCGCGCCAGCTCGATCATCTTCTGGGTACGCCCGGGATAAGCGTCCGCATTGCGCGACATCCGTCCGCCAATCTTGAACTTTACCGCCTTCGCGCCGCTGATTTCGAGCGCCCGGCGGTACACCTCCACCTCCTGCTCCGCCGTTGTTTCCCGCCCCGAGCCGGAAAGGTACACCGCAATCTGCTTCCGTTTGACGCCCCCCAAAAGCTCCCCGACGGGCTTTTTCACTGTTCTGCCGAAAAGGTCGAGCAGCGCTTGCTCGACGTAAGCGACGGGCGCCCAAAACGGCTGCCCCGCCATTTTGTAATTCGCCCGGTAAATCTCGTCGATCAAGGTCTCCAAGTCGCGCACGTCCTTGCCGGTGAAAAACGGCGCCGCCTTGTTCAAAAGGATCGGGACGTAATCCTCGATCTGCTTCGTACGCGCCAAACCCACCACCCCGTCGGTCGAAGTGGCGCGCACGAAGAACACACGCCCGGCGCGGAGCAATTCGATGGAGCGCACCTTGATGGGGCTCTTCGAGTGCCGGTGCAGGTCAAACAGCGGGGCTTCGTATTCCGGCTTCACCCCAATTTCCGTCGATGTCCGGTAGTCCGCCTTCAGCAAGGCGGGGGCGCCGGCAGACAAGAGCAGGCTTCGTCGGGTCATGGTTCTATCATCGTTCACCCGCGCGGGCGGGTACAATGGGAGAGCAACCCTTCAATATGTCTGCTGACTCCTCCGTCGCCTCACTGATCGACCACACTTTGCTTAAACCGGAAGCAACGAGGGAAGACATCCTCCGCTTGTGCCGCGAGGCGCGGCAGTACGGCTTCGCGTCCGTCTGCGTCAACCCGTATTGGGTTCCGCTCGCGGCTCGCGAGTTGGAAGGAAGCAGCGTCAAAGTCTGCACTGTCGTGGGCTTTCCTTTGGGCGCGAACGCCACCGCCGTAAAGCGCGCTGAAACGGAAACCGCCGTGCGCGAGGGAGCGCGCGAAATCGACATGGTGATCAACATCGGCGAGATCCGCGCCGGAGAACTGGCTGCCGTGGAAGCGGACATCCGGGCGGTGGTCGAGGCGGCTCACGCCGGCGGAGCGATCGTCAAAGTGATCCTCGAAACCGCCCTGCTTACGGACGAACAGAAAGTGGCGGGCTGCCGTGTAGCCGAAGCAGCCGGCGCGGATTTCGTCAAAACTTCAACCGGCTTCGGACCAGGCGGCGCCACTGAGCACGACGTGGCGCTCCTGCGCGCCACCGTGGGCAGCCGTATGGGAGTCAAAGCCGCGGGAGGCATCCGCACGCTCGAAGATCTCAAAAAGATGGTCGCCGCCGGCGCCAACCGCATCGGCGCCAGCGCGAGCGTGGCGATCATGCAATCCGCCTCCGCATAGAGTGCCGAAGATGTCGCAGCCCCTTGCCGAAAAGCGCTTCAAGGACCGGGCGGAACTGCTCGACTTCCTGCTTGAAGTGTCCGCGGCGACCTCGGAGACGCTCGACCTCGACCGGCTTTTGGCTTCCGTGGCGGAAATTGTAAAGAAAGTCATTCCCTACGAGCTGTTCGCCATCTTGCTTTACAGCGAGCGCCGGCAGGGCTTGACCATCCGCTACAGCATCGGCCACCGGCCGGAACTCGTGAGCAACCTCGTGGTCAAACTCGGCGAAGGCATCACCGGCGCCGCCGCCGCCACCCGTGAGCCGGTTCTGGTGGGCGATGTCCGCAAGGATGAAAGGTACCTTTCCGGACTCGACGCCGTGCGGTCCGAGCTCGCCGTGCCGATGGTGGCGCGCGGGCGCCTGGTGGGCGTCATCGACCTTGAATCGACGCGCGTCAACGCCTTCAGCGAATTTGACAAGACGCTGTTGCGCCTGATCGCCTCGCGGGTGGCGTTCTCGATCGACAACGCGCGCCTGTACCGGCGCGTCGAGCGCCAGAATAAGACGCTGCAGGCGCTGACGGAACTCTCGCGGGAGTTCGCCTCCATTCTCAAACTCGAAGAGCTGCTCCGCAAAGTGGCGGACTCGCTGCGAAAGCTGATCAACTATGACGCCTTCAGCGTCCTGCTGGTCGACGAAAAGCTGGGAGTCCTGAAGCACCGGTTCAGCGTGCGCTACGACCAGCGGGTGGAGCTGGACAACATCCCGCTCGGTTTGGGCATCACCGGCGCAGCGGTCGCTTCGCGCGAAACCATACGCGTCTTGAACACCGCCGCCGACCCGCGCTACATCCCCTCCCACCAGGACATCCGCTCCGAGATCGCCGTGCCGCTGGTGGTGCAGGACCGTGTGGTGGGCGTGATCGACCTCGAAAGCGACCGGCTGGGATACTTCACCGAAGACCACGCCAGGATGCTTTCGCTGCTCGCGCCTTCGATCGCCATTTCGGTGGAAAACGCCCGGCTGTATGAAGAGATCGCTCAGCGGGAAGCCCGCTTGGATTCGGACCTCAAAGCCGCCTATAAGCTGCAATCGCTCCTGCTGCCCCGCCGGGCTCCGGAGATCGCCGGCTTGGAAATCGGTCTGGGGCGCCGTCCGGCGCGCGAAGTCTCGGGC
>FWPV01002930.1_pt1 | contig 40142 bp, 29 predicted proteins | sample 2228371 | NCBI WGS metagenome assembly FWPV01 (sample SAMEA103939776, study PRJEB20133) | metagenome
ACCACCAACCAGGGGCTTTTCGATCCTGCTGCCCGTTATGCCTCACCACAAATCATGCCGACTACCGCTTTTGCAAACGGTGAAGACACGACGATCAAGGCGCCTTCAGCGTTGTCAGCAGGTCATTGGTACATCAACAAAGTGACGCCGGGCAAATCATTGGCAACCCCAAGTGAAGATCCGATGGTGATATTGCCAGGTCTGCGAGCGGACGTGTGCGGACGTGTGAATACTCTGTTGTACGGCAGTGATGCGATCCCCGTTGCAGGAACCGCTTTGTCGGTGTGGACCACGGGTACCACTGATGCAGGAATTTCTGCAATCAGCACCGCACCAGATCCGGCAGGCTGGCCAGAAGGTTGTATCGCGACCAGTGACGCCAAATATGTGTACTTCAAGGTGATCCAGGAAAATTGAATCGCCGAGCTTCCGCCAAGCCCGCAAATGCGGGCTTTTTTTTCGCCCCTTTTCACCAAAGCAAGGGATGTGGGCTTGTATCCATTCACCCGTTAACCCGGTATGCGCAGAAATCCGTGCAGGCAACCAAGGTGAACGAAATCGTGAACAGGAAAATATTTCTGCAACAGAGCGGATTCATCGCTTCCTACATTTTGTACGGCATTGGCTTGCTGGCCATTGTGGGTGCTGCCTATGCACGCTTGAGCACCAATACGCAACAGGGCCAATCGGTTCAGGATACGGTCAACGAAGTTGCAGTGCAGCTGGAAGTAATCAAAGGAAAAATCATGTTGTGCGCAGCAGTGTATCCCGATGGCGATCATGCTCAGTTCGATACACGCCACGCGTACCCGGCTCCGGCCACAGCGGGCAATGCTGCGCTTATTTCGGCTGTGGTCTGCCCCACGCCCAATGGTCCATTGTCGCTTGCCTTGATGCCCGATGGAATTCCATTGCCCGTCAGCCCACCCGACTTCGAGGAGTGGGTGTATGAACATACCGAGGCAGGTGGTATCCGGCTTCGTTTAATCCCGCGGGTTAACGCAGGCGCAGCTGCAGCCCGGGAACGCCTGCTCCGTCAGTACGAAGGGTCAGTCATGGCCAGCGGCGATGAACTGGTGTTTGCGGTTTTGAACTAGAGGTTCGCATGAAGAACAACAACAGCAAAATTAGCCTGATCAGTTTTAAACCGAAACCTCTGGTGGTAGCTCTGAAGCATGCTTTACCTTTTCTGGTTGCAATTGGTTTGGGTGCTGCTGTCAATTCGCCCGCGGTGGGTCGTTCGGGCGATTCTGCTGCCGCTTTTACCGCGACACAGTTAATCCGCCAATTCACCTTGAAAAATACCGTGGCACAAGTAAGCCAAGGTATGCAGGGCTATGTGAGCGAGGTCAATGGCGTACTGCGGGCCAATGAAATGGGGGGGCCAGTCAATGGTTACCCGGTGGACATGGGCTCGGTTCCCTCATCGGTGAACATGCCTCAGCGAGATGGCGCTGGCCGACCTTTGGGTTACTGCGCTTGGGATAACAGCTCTTCCACATCCAACAGCAGTTTTCTGGCCGGGCAGGGTGTGGCCAATCCGTTGGTGTATGCCGTGGTATCACCTGGCCTGAATGGCAGCATGGAAACGAGTTGCGCTTTCATTCTTGCAAACCGCAGAGGCGTTGGTGACGATTATGTGCAGGTAACAGCGCCTTTCCAAGCATCTTCCAGGCAATTCAGAAGTGCCGTAAGTACCTATACACAATTAGCGACCCTGCCCGGTGAAGAGGGTGATATCCGTTTGGTACTTGATACCAATAAATTGTATAGCTACGTGGGCGGTACATGGCAGCCGGTGGACGGCAGCAAATTCAATGACGATTCTGCGGCCAATGGTACAGGCGCAATCGCCTACACCGCAGGCAAGGTAACTGTGGCTGATTTTCAGGCTCAAAGCGCAACCATCACTGGCGCATTGTCTGGAATCGCTGCCACATTCTCAGGCAGCGTCACTGCCAGCAGTTTTATCGGCAACGGTGCAGCGTTAACTGATCTGAATGCCAGCAATGTGAACAGTGGTGTGTTGGGTGTTGAGTTTGGTGGTACGGGCGTTGATTCAAGCGCAGCTGCGCAGGGTAGTTTGCTGATTGGCACCGGTGCGGGGTTTGCTTTGGGTGCGATCAGCGCAGGCGACGGAATCGATGTGCTCAACGGCGCAGGCAGCATCACGATTTCCAACACCGGTGTAATCAGTATCGCTGGCACCAACAACCAGGTGGTTGCAAGCGCCATGAATGGTGATGTAGTGCTCAGCTTGCCGCAAGACATTGCCACCACCAGCACGCCAACATTCGCAGGTGCATTTTTCAACGGCAATATTGATGTGGCGTCGATCAGCCAGGCAGGAGTACCCGCCACATTGGCTTTTCAGTATGCAAGCGACACTGGCTCAACCTTTTATGCCGAACCCAACCTGGGGCTGGGAACAGGTGCATTGGCTGCACGAAAAAGTGCTGGCAATGTCGCCGTGGGTATCGACGTGCTGGGGAGAATGACCACACTCGGGTATTACGATGAATCGGGTACCTGGAACACGGGTGTGGGCTATCGGGCCCTCTACAGCAATGACTATGGCGATGAAAATACTGCCGTGGGTTACAAAAGCCTGTATGCCAACACCACCGGTTACTACAATACCGCGATCGGTTCGCAGTCGATGTTATCGAATACAACCGGCGTGGCCAATACCGCTGTTGGTTACAATGCGATGCGAATGAACACCACCGGCACCGGTAACACATCACTCGGAGTGGCTTCACTGCACAGCAATACCACCGGTTTTCGAAATGTGGCGTTGGGCCGTGGTGCCATGTACTACAACACGACTGGTTATCGAAACGCCATGGTGGGTCAGGCTGCCCTGTATTTCAATACCGAGGGTCATCAAAACGCGGGTGTGGGCCAAGCATCCATTTATCTGAACACCACGGGCTATTACAACGCATCAGTGGGCGCATATGGCTTGTATTACAACACCACCGGTGCCGAAAACTCGGCGTTCGGTGCGAACTCCCTATTGGGCAATGTGAGCGGCAATCGAAACTCGGCGCTGGGTTATCAAGCCAATGTCTTGAGTGGCGCTTTGAATTACGCCAGCGCGATCGGTGCGGATTCGCGTGTAGGTACTTCCAATACCGTGGTGCTTGGTGCTCTGGGTGTGAATAAAAACCCAATCTATTCAACAATTGATGACCAAATTGTAATCGGCTCAACCGCACGCAACGATGCATTCCCAAATACAAAGTTGTACGTGGAAGGCAATGTGAATTTGAATGGCGATTTATATGCTGCCAATGCAACCTTCAGCGGTGCAGTCAACTTTCAAGGTGGTGTGCTAATTCCCACAGATCAAAAACTGCGCTTCGGCGGAGATTTTGAAAATTCGGACTCACAGTTCATTTATCGATCCAATCTTGCTGACGATCAAACGTTGATGCGCGTGGTGATCGGCGACAATCCCAATTCCTTTGGTCATCCGCAAGCCGATGAATTTCAGATTGGTCGATTGGAAGGGGACCAACTCACTTACACGCCGGTTTTTCGAGTGGCAGGCAACGGCGATGCCCGCATTGCCGGCAATGTTGACATCAGTTCACTCAGCGTATCAGGGACACCCGCCACACTGGCTTTTCAGTATGCAAGCGACACGGGTTCATCTTTCTATGCGGAACCCAATTTAGGCATGGGTAACGGCGCATTGGCCGGGCGCAAGAATGCCGGGAATGTGGCTTTGGGCGACGGTGTGCTGGGTCGAATGACAACTCTGGGTTATGGAGAGGAATCAGGGACCTGGAATACGGGGGTAGGTTATCAAGCCCTGTACGGCAACGATTACGGTGATGAAAACACCGCACTTGGCTACAAAAGCCTGTACAGCAACACCACCGGCTATTACAACACTGCGTCGGGCGCGTGGGCCATGTACGCCAATACCGAGGGCAGAAGCAACACAGCCACTGGCTATCGCAGCCTTGAAAGCAATACCAGTGGAAGCTTCAATGTGGCTTACGGTGCATACAGCCTGGGTTCAAACACCACAGGTGGCAGCAACGTGGCTGTTGGCGAGAGTGCTTTGTATTTCAACACCGATGGCGATTTAAACACTGCGGTTGGCAATTATTCAATGCTGTACAACAACACTGGCAGCTCAAATACGGCCTTGGGTGCCTGGGCCATGTACAACTTGAGTTCGGGTTCCTCCAATACTGCGATTGGGTCTTATGCCGGGTCATCTCTGGTCAACAGTCAATTGGTGACTGCCATTGGTGAATCGTCTGCACACTCAGCCACCGGTTCAGAGAGTGTTGCAGTGGGTGTGTCTGCATTGTCTCAGTTTCAAGGCTCTTATCATGTTGCAGTGGGCAACAACGCTTTGGGCAGTTTGCTGACAGGTAGCTCAAATACAGCACTTGGTCACTATGCAATGCCTTCGCTGGGCAGTGGCGATACCAACATTTCAATTGGCCATCGCTCGGGCAATACCGTCACAACTGGCAGCCGAAATATTCTGATCGGCGACCTGGCTGGCAATGGAACTTTGACCAGCAACAACAACATCGCTTTGGGCCACAGCACAACGATAGGCGATTCGCTCTCGTATGCTGTCACGATTGGCAATGACTCCTCCGTCACAACATCCAATACAGTGGTGTTGGGCCGCACTGTGGACAACATCGTGATGGGTGCGACTGGGGATGACGGCAGTGGTCACAAACTTCAGGTAACCGGCGGACTGCGTGCATCTGGCAATGTATTTCTCAACACGGGCGATGCAGCCAATTACACGCAATTGAGGGATCTGCGTGTCATGTCTTCTGTGGATGATGCGGGTTGGGATCACCTTCGCATTTATACGCGGGGTCGGAAAACGTCGATTGATGCAGGTGGTGCAGAAGATGGCCTGGTGTTCCGGGTGGGGCAGGGCAATTCAGGTGGTGTAGGTGATCAAACTTACAACACAGTGCTTACATTGAAACCCGATCAATCGGCGGTGTTTGCAGGCCGCGTCGATGTACAAAGCCTTTATGTCAACGGGGAGCAAGTCGCGCCCGTCAACAAGGCCAATATTGATGCGGCACTCACCTTTGCAAGTACGGTGGGTGCAGCCTACCCGCAAAGCAGTTTGGCCCTGGGAGTTAATGCGCTAGATGCAGACCCACGCGCAGGCAATATTGCGATCGGTGAAGGGGTGCTGACCAGTTTGTCGCCCAGTGCAATCAACACCGAAGGAATTTTCAACACAGGTGTGGGTTTCAATGCGCTCACCCTGAACAGCACAGGTTCAAACAATACCGCGGTAGGCACCTACACATTAAACCGTAACACCTCTGGTTACAGCAACACTGCCATGGGTGTTTACGCGATGGTCAACACCACAACCGGCTTTGACAACGTAGGTGTCGGTGTCAATGCACTTAATTTGAACAGCACAGGAAGTCGTAACAATGCCGTGGGTGTGAACGCCTTGTATAGCAACAGTATGGGTGCGCAAAACAATGTGTTGGGTACGAACGCCATGTTTTCGAATACGACGGGTTATCAAAACGTGGCAGTGGGCGACAACGCTTTGTACACCAACTCCGTGGGTTACCAGAACGTGGCTGTGGGTCCCGATGCCTTGTACAACAACACCACTGGTTACCAAAACATCGCGATTGGCTACAATGCGCAACGCAATACAACATCCGGATACAGAAATACCGCAGCAGGTGCCAATGCGCTGTTAAACAACACAGACGGTTTTCAAAACAGTGCGTTTGGTGCAAATGCACTGCTGGCGAATACCAGTGGCGATTACAACAGTGCATTTGGTACCAATAGCATGTTGAGTAACACCCTGGGTGAGCGAAATGTCGCAACCGGTTTCAATGCGTTGCAAGCCAATACAACAGGCTCCAGCAACGTAGCCGTGGGTGTTAACGCCATGCTTAAAAACACCACTGGCAACGAAAACACTGCAGTGGGTGACAATGCCTTGTTCGAGAACACCACAGGCCACTCCAATGCGGCGGTGGGTCGAGGTGCCTTGTACAACAACACCACTGGTTACTACAACATTGCGGTAGGCCGAAATGCCTTGCTCACCAACAGCACCGGTTACAACAACAGTGCCTTGGGCTACAACAGCCTTATTTTCAATACCACCGGGTATAACAACTCGGCTCTGGGGCGCAACACCTTGCAGAACAACACTACAGGTCTGAACAACACAGCCTTGGGCACTTATTCCATGTTCGGCAGTACGACAGGTATTGACAATACTGCAGTGGGCTTGAATTCTTTGTACTCCAACACCACGGGTAATTCCAACGTGTCTTTGGGTATGAATGCCCTGTTTGGCAATGCAACGGGCAGTTACAACATGGGGTTGGGGCGGTCAAGTGATGTGTTGCTGAATAACCTGAACTATGCCTCCGCAATCGGCGCATTTGCCCGGGTCACTACGTCGAATACGCTGGTGTTGGGTGCTTTGGGTGCGGGAAAAGACGGTGTTGTCTCTTCCGTGAATGATCAAGTGGTGATTGGTACAACATCGCGCAACGACACCATTTCCAATACCATTTTTCACGTCGCGGGCATTTCCAATTTTACGTCCACGCTGTATGCAACGGGGGGTGCTCAAATTTCCACCAACCATTCGTTACACTTTGGACCAGACTCGGAGTCCACCGATAGATTGTCCATTTATCGTTTTAATCCGGCGTTTGATCAATCAATCTTGCGAATATCCATCGGCGACAATATCAAAACCTTTGGTGAGGCAACCGGAGATGAATTGCAGGTGGGGCGACTCAACCCGGATAACTCTTTCAATCCTGTATTCCGCGTAGCAGGCAATGGCGATGTCATCGCCAGTGGTTACATGCAAGCCACAGCCTTCAACGTCAGTTCCGATCGCCGGCTTAAAACCAATATTCAGGCGCAAGATTCCAGTTCTGTTTTAGGCAGGCTTGAGCAATTGCAAACCTACAGTTACGAGTATTTGTCCAATCCCAACCTGGGGCGTCGAATTGGTGTCATTGCCCAGGAAATTCAGGGCCTGTTTCCTGAGGCTGTTGCTACACGTGCCGATGGCATGATGTCGGTGGACTACAGCGCTTTGGGTGCCATGGCGGCCATGGGCGTTGGCCAGTTAAGCAAGCAGGTCAAAGTACTCGACAAAACAGTGGCAGATCAAGGCCAGCGAATTGCAGTGCTGGACGACCGCATCAACCAGCATGACACCCGCATCACCTCGCTTGAAAGATCGAAAGTGGAGGCCGGCAAACGCATGGGTGAGATGCACAATGCAATTGATCTGAATATCCAGAAAATCGCGGCCAATACAGTGGCCATTCAAACCAATTCAGTCGCAATTGAGCGGCTGGACGACGCCTTGTTCTCGCTGGATGGACAGGTGAAAAACAATTCAGATTTGATCAACAACATCAATTCGCGCTGGGCGAAAAACTTCAGCGAGTCAGCAGACGGTTCGCTCCTGACCGTGAATGCAGTTGAGTTGAAGGTCAGCAATTTCACAGCGCAGCAGTTGCGTGCAAATTCAGTGTATTCGCAACGGCTTGAAGCTGAAATGGCCCGAATTGCAGACCTGGAAGTGAATAACTTAAAGGCCAATTCTGCTGTAGCCAACACGGTGCGGGCCGAACAGGTGAATACCGGTTCGGCTCAGGTTTATGCCGGGGTGGGTTTACCCGCTGTGCTGTTTGCTGCCAAATCAGATGGTCACTACACCGTCAGTACCAGCGCACTCGACGGCAGCTATGCCACTGCAACTGTGATCGTGAATGCCGGGCAAGCCAAAGTGGTGTCGGTGGCCAGCGAGGGCATTGAACTATATGCAGAGGGGAATGTGGTGAAGGTGATTGCTGCTGGCAAATCGATCAAAGCAAGCTGGATCAAAATGGGGTAACCGCGAAGGGTGAAGTCGAAACCAGTCGGCTCGAATAATCTGGTGCTGTTCCTATCATTCTTCAAACGAAGGTGTGACAGTGCAAAACCAGCTTGTTCAGTCCAATCATTACCCGGTTCACACGCAAGTGCACTGCAATCCCGAGTGGATTGCCTTGCAGCAACAACTCGGTTGTACTGTGTTGCTGGGCACTCGCAGCATGGGTGATTTGCATGTGTTGAGTACACCAACCCCCGATTCCGTGAATTTTCATGTGGTGAAGTTTCCCCTCTGTATGGGTATGGCTGTGCAGGGCAATCACCTTGCAGTGGCCTGCAAATCAGACATCCGCCTGTATTACGATTTACTGTCGCACCCGCAGGTGTCCAGTCCGGTTTATCAGCGCAGCTACAGTCCACGCAGTATTCATTTCACTGGCGACCTGGATACACACGAACTCGATTTCGATCGGCATGGGCACCCCCTTTTTGTTGCCGCACGTTACAGTTGCATCGCTGAAGTCAGCCCGGTACACAGCTTCAAACCAGTGTGGCAACCCAAATTTATCAAGCGGTTGACCCCCGAGGATTGTTGTCACCTCAATGGTCTTTGTATGGACCAAGGTGAATTGAAGTATGCCAGCATGTTTGCCGCGACCGCAGAGCCAAAGGGTTGGAGAGCCATGCCATTTAACAGCGGTCAGGTGTGGTCGACCGACGATCAAGAGCCAGTGTGCACCGGGTTGGTTCAGCCACATAGCCCGCGTTTGTATCGTAGCGAGCTCTATGTTTTGAACAGTGGTGCGGGTGAAATTGGACGAATTGATTTGAACAGTGGGCATTACGATTGCATCGCCTTTGTGGGCGGTTATGGTCGAGGCTTAAGCTTCATTGGCGACTACGCAATTTTTGGTATCAGCAAGCCGCGGCACGATGGCTATGTAACCAACTTTCCATTGCATGACCGTTTGAAAGCACTGCATCTGCCAGATCGTTGCCAACTGATCGCCGTTAATTTAAAAACCGGTCACGTTATCCAGGCGATTACTTTTGAAGGCGCCGCACGTGAGTTTTTCGACACCGTAGTGATTCCCGATTGTCGCAACGGGGTGATCATGAATCTGGATGAGGCACAGCATCCGCAACTGGTGACCTGTGAGCAGCATGATTGCGCCATGCCAGCATGAATTGTTAAAAAAGCACACGGCATGCGTTGTGTGGTTGACTGGCTTGAGTGGGGCTGGAAAAACCACGCTGGCGATGGCGTTGGAGAAAGAGTTGTACAACAGAGGTGTTCACACGGCTTTACTGGATGGTGACGGCTTGCGGCTCGGTTTGAATAGTGATCTTGGTTTTTCACCAGAAGACCGTGCCATCAATGTGCAACGCACAGCACAAGTGTGCAAGCTGATGGTGGATGCTGGCCTCGTGGTGATTGTGTCCATGATTTCGCCTCAAGCCCAGAGCCGCACCATGGCCCGCTCCTTGTTCAATCCCGGGCAATTTTTTGAAGTGCATGTGAATGCACCTCTTCAGGTGTGCGAACAACGCGATCCCAAAGGCCTCTATCGCAAAGCGCGTCGCGGCGACATTGCGCAGTTCACCGGGGTCAGCGCTACTTATGAAGTACCCGAAAGTCCCTGTCTGATTTTGCAAACCCACCAGTACACTGTTTCCGAATGCTTGGAGCAACTTTTTGCAATCCTGGAGCCTGCTTTGGGCCGGTATTCAATAAACGGGAGAATGAATCAACAACCGGATTGACAATCAATCGGTTTCGGGTAAGGTTAGGATCCTCTACCGCGCACGCAGAACCAATATGGGAATCAAAATGGAGGCCTTTCCGGCCCCGGATCAGCTCAAAAATGCAGCACCCAAAGCAGAGGAACTTCAAACCAAAGAATTGGCCGAGCTTGAGGCGGTCGATCCAGGCTTGGTGAAACAGGCTCGCCAGAAACAAACTGTACTGGTCACAGGGCATGCAGGTTTTATCGGATTTCACACGGCCAAGGCGCTCCTGGAGCGTGGCGACAAAGTGATTGGCTTTGATTCACTGAACAGTCACTATGACACCCGGCTCAAGCGTGAACGCTTGACCATGCTCGATGAAATTGCAAAGGCCACTGGATCGAAATACCATTCAGTGCGCGCTGATCTCTGCGACAGTACGCAGCTGCACGAATGCTTGGAAACTTACAAAGTTCAGCGGGTCATTCACCTCGCCGGGCAAACCGACAAATTTTTGTCGCAGGACAAACCTGCCGAGTGTGTGCAAAACAATATCAACAGTTTTGTGTCGCTGTTGGAAGCTTGCCGACATTTCAAAATTCACCACTTAACGTATGCCAGCAGCCATGCTGTATACGGGGCGGGTTTCCAGAAACCCATGAGCGAGCGCGACAGTGCAAACCACCCACAGCGCCTGGATGCCGCCACTCAGCGTGCCTGCGAACTCATGGCCCATTCCTACAGTCACCTGTTTAATTTGCCCACCACTGGCTTGCGGTTTTTCTCGGTGTACGGCCCTTGGGGCAGACCCGATTCGGTGCTGTTCGCGTTCACCAAACGTATTCTCGAAGGCAAGCCAATTCAAATTTACAACGATGGTCGTAACACCCGGGACTACACCTACATTGCTGATTTGGTGGAGGCGGTGCTGCGTGCCAGCGACACCCCCGCCGAGCCCAACCCGGTGTGGCTGGTTGAGGCACCTGATCAGGCCACGAGTAACGCACCCTGGCGAATTTTGAACGTGGGCAACAGCTTGCCAGTTTCAATTGAGGAATTGATCGCAGCGCTGGAACATGCCTTGGAGAAAACCGCCATCAAGGAATACATCACCGGCCCGATTCTGGAAAAGAGCCAAAGCTGTGCCGATGTCACTGCCTTGCAATCGGCCACTCAATTCAGGCCTGTCACCCCCCTGGCGCAGGGCATCGCTGAATTCGCCGCCTGGTATCGCATGTACCATCAGGTGTAGGCTTCCGTAGTGTCGGCTTGGCGACACTTCAGGCACATCTAATTCCTGTCATCTCCCGGTAACAAGGGGATACACACTTAAATCCACAACGCCAAAGTCACAAGGCGGAGATGGCAGGAGACACCCATGACCGTAGTACCCTTCAACAAACTGTTGCTTGCGGCCCTTCTCGGGGCCACCTTGGGCCTCGCAGCCTGTGGCAGCGACGATACCCCGGCGAGTTTGGCTGGCCCGAACAATCCCACCAATCCCAATGAGGAAGTTGAGCCCACCATTGCCTTGGTGGCCAACTTTAAAAACCCGGATCCTGAGGCAGTACAACGGCAGTTCACGTCCACGGCATGCAGCGACAATGCCACACAACCTCGTGCAGGTGGCAACAGTTACAGCGTGAACCTGCAGTCTGCAAGTGGCCACAATATTGCGTTCACTGTGTTCGAGCCTGCCGAGTTTAATTGTGATCGGGGTAATCCTTTGGTGCTGGAAGGTCACGGTTATGGCGGCTCGCGTGCGACCAGCCCTCGCGGCATCATGGGCGACCTGATTGAGGCTGGTGCTGGGGTGATTAGTATTGACCAACGCGGCTTTGGTGAAAGCGGCGGTTCTGTCCGTGTCTTGGATCCAGACTTTGAAGGGCAAGACCTGCTTCAAATCCTCGATTGGGCTGAGGCCAACCTGGACTGGTTGCGCTACGCCAGCACGCCCAAACCTGCGGGCAACCGTGAATTCAACATGGTGGCTGGAGCCACGGGTGGCAGCTACGGTGGTGGCTATCAACTGTTGATTCACAACATTGATCCACTGAAGCGCCTGGATGCGCTAACCCCCGATATTGCATGGAATGACCTGCGCTACAGCTTGAACCCTGGCGGCGCGTATGGCATCGAAAATTTTGAGCCCGCCGAGGGCAATGTCAAGCCCACCGGCACCGTGAAGTCGGGATGGGCCTTGCTGTTGGTGGCCGGCGGCGAATCGGGTTCTTTGAGCCCAAAGCTGCAAGCAGGCGACCCCATGGCTTTGCAAACCAGCGGGCAAGACAACTTAATCCGCGAAACCCTGTTGCGCGGCGCCACCGCCAATCGTTTTCCAGAGGGAGCGCTGGAGTTTTTCCGTTACCACAGCCCAAGTTATTGGTGCGATTCTGAAGCCCCCGGCGCGCAAAGCTTCCTTCAAAGTGAAGTAACGCCCGGCCTGGCCCAGAAAACACCGGACCCGATCGATATTCTGTTCACTCAAGGTTTTCGGGACACCTTGTTCAACTTCAACGACGCATTCCACAACTTCAGTTGTTACCGCGCGCTGGAGGATGACAAAGGCAAGAAAGCCGATGTTCGTTTGTTGACCCACCAGAGTGGTCATATCTTGCCTTTGTCACCTTCAATGGTGCCTGGTTTGGCTGACTTGACAGAGCAGGGCGCACAAAATGGTCTCAATGAAATTGAGTTCCAGAAGCCAGGTGGCCCTTTTGCTTGTGGTGCCCTGAGCATTCCCGAGGCCCAATTTGCATTCCTTGTTGAAAAGTTGTTTACGCCCCAAGAGGCAGCTGCAATTAAAAATGCCAGCGAGTCCAATGCTTTCACAACCTTGGCTGCGAACAAAGGCAAGGTTTGCCTGAGCCTGAATGACGACGTGGGACAAGGCACGGCCAGTGAAAACGCCGCAGTGTGGGTGAATGAAAACACATTGTTCAGCAACCTGGGGCCGCAAGCCAAGGGCCAAGCAACCAATAGCAATATTCAGCCTGTGGCCATTGATTTTACGCCAGGGGCTGATCCACTGAATGTGCTCACCAGTGCGGTGACCGGCATTTTGCGTTATCCGTTTGCGCCCGCGGTCATGCCCATTGACTTACCCGCCGGTGTGAATGTGGTGGCAGGTATTCCAACTGCGACCTTCGAAATCGCACCACCTGTGGATATGTTGATGAACCCTGTGTGTGGTCAAATTTATTCAGCCACGGCCATGTCACCCATTGGGTTGGCAGGTTTGGAGCCTGGCTGCGACCCCATGTTGTTCGTTGGGCTGGGCGTGAACAGAAACGGCGCCTGGCGTTTGATCGATGATCAGGTGACGCCCATTCGCGGCTTTGGCAAGCGCCATGTGGAAATGACTGGCGTGGCCGAACGTTTGGCCGAAGGTGAAACCTTGGGCTTGCTGGTGTATGGTTATCACCCGCAATATTTGGCAACCGCCTCTCGCGACCTGGTCACCCCCTTGGTCGCACTGCGCGGTACTTTGAATTTACCCACATTGCAAAATTTAATGCCATAATCCGGCTGTCAAATGATTACATGCAGCGCCCACTCCACGTGGGCGCTCTTATTTCCAGTGAAAAATCAAGCCAAAGCTGAAGCTGTAGAAAATACACAAGGTGTGCGCCCAGCCATGCAGGCCCGCAGCCTTCGAAAGCGGCACGACCTGCTCAAAGCCGGGCGCAAGCTCTTGCACACCCGTGTGCTTGAGGAAATTTCAATCAAAGACATCTGCACTGAAGCGGGTTGCACCGTGGGTTCGTTCTACAGCCGGTTCGAAGACAAAGAAAGCTACTTCGACGCCCTGATTGCCGAGAGCTGCCAGGAGTTGCTCATGAGCGCTGCCAGTCAATTTGATGACCGCAACTGGGTGGGTGTGGAAGGTAAACTGATTTGCGACGAAGTAGTCAGTTTTCTAGTCGGTATTTTTCAGGGTGAATACAGTTCAATCTTGACTGAAGCGTTTATTCGCGAATCCAAGGGCTTCATTGAATCCACTCCCATGCGAGATGTGGGTTTCGGTTTCATCACCACAGTTTCAAAGCCTCTGCTGCCGCACATCGACAGCGCCGTTCACCCAGATCCCTTGCGGGCCTTGGCTTTCGCCATTCAGGTCGTCTACGGTGCGCTTCACAATGCCCGCCTGCGCGATGCGGGCCCTGTTAAATTTCGCACCCAGGAATTCGAAACGCGAATTCAGAATGTGGTAAGTCGATACCTCGGAATCGAGTCCTGACAAGCCCTGTAGTGAAATTACTACTAAATTGCGACTATTGACAATTCGCGCAACATTTCATGTTACTCCGGTGGTACATTTTTAGATAAGGCGCTCTAAATTATTAAAACTGTAATTACGGTTTTATTTTTTGGAAAGCTGCTTTACACTAAGCAAAAAATTAGCAAAAAGCATCAATCAAGGTGCAATTACTGGAGGTGACATGTCTTATTTTTCTCAAGGTTCTCGAAGTTCCCCATAAGGTTGGTTCGCGCCTGTTGCAGGCCGGAACAACTATTCGATTTTTCAGTTGATTTTCCGACATCCTCGGTTTGAGGGCTGTTCGGCAATTGCAGGCGTATTACGTCTGCTGACTCGATAATTATTTGGGGGCTTCATGAACAAACATTCTTTTTCCAAAACAAAAACAAATGTTGCCGTGCGCAACATGATCGCAGCGGGGCTATTTGCCGCGGCTGTGATGCCTGTACAGGCTGCCAATTTTCAGATTGGCGATTTCGACCTCAGCGTAAACTCCACCGTATCGGCGGGTACCAGTTTCCGTGTTGAAGGTCAGGATCCCGGGCTCTATTCCGTAGGTAACGTGAATGCGGCTGGTGTTCGTGGTCGCAGTTCATCTAACACCGGCGATGACGGAAATTTAAATTTCCAGAAAGGCGATACCTTCTCGACCATTATCAAAGGTGTTCACGACTTTGAACTGAAGAAAGACAATTACGGCTTCTTCACACGCGTGAAGTGGTTCTACGACCACACCTTGAACAACAAAGATGTATTTCATGGTCATGAGCCGACCAGTAATAGACCAAATCAGAGACTAGATGACAATGGCTTTCACCCTTACGCTCGTTTCGATGGCATTGATGTTTTGGATGCGTTTGGTTACATAAACACGAACGTAGGGGGCATGCCGCTTGACCTGCGTTTGGGTAAACAAGTGGTGAGCTGGGGTGAGAGCACCTTCATTTTGAGTCCAATCGCCGGTTTGAACACTGTTGACGTTTCAGCTTTCCGCCGCCCCGGTGCAGAATTGAAAGAGGGTTTTACACCTGCTGAAATGCTTTATGCCAACCTCGGTTTGACGGATACAACCAGCTTGGAAGGTTTTCTGCAATTGAAATGGCGTAAAACAGTTCCTGAAGGTTGCGGTACATATTTCTCGACAGCTGACTTTGCGGCAGATGGCTGCGCCCGCCTTGCGTTTCTTCCAGCACTAGGCCCAGTGCCCGTGTCCGATGAACAAAATTTCTCCACTCCGGTTGCTGCGTTGGGCGGTCAATTGCCGTTCGTACGGAGAGGCATTGATCGTCAGCCAGACGACGGTGGCCAGTTCGGTTTTGCGCTGCGCAGTTATTTTGAGTCTCTGGATGCAGAACTTGGCGTGTACGCCATGCAGTATCACACTCGTCTTCCCTTGGCTAGTTTGAGCAAAGGATCGAACAATAACTTAACCTTCGGCGCGAATAGTGATTCTGCCTATGTAATTGATTATCCCGAAGATCAAAAGGTGTTCGGTGTTAGTTTCGCTACAAACGTTGGAGGATGGGCTTGGTCAGGCGAAGCCTCCATGGTTCAAGACCTTCCAATACAGATTAATGCTACCGATTTACTCAGAGCTGGTTTAACGAACGGCGGTACCAATCCGTTTAGCGGTCCTTTTGGCGGTGCGACTGTTCCGACTCAATTGAATCAGCGGGTCGCCAACGCGCCAAATAACTCTATCGTGGACGGTTTTGATCGTTTTGATGTTACTCAGATTCAGAATACCTTCATTAAAACTTTTGACCGAGCTTTGGGGTCGAGTCAGGTAGTATTTGTTGGTGAAGTTGCAGCTGTGTTCGTAGATGGCTTGCCTGATGTACGCAACGGAGGTATCCGTTACGGTCGGTCCCCAACTTTTGGCTCAGCCTCGCAAACGGGAGACTTTAACGGTTTCGTCACTGAGTTTTCGTGGGGCTATCGTATGCGCACTCAAGCGACTTATCGTGACGTATTCTTGGGTATCGATTTGATTCCGAGCATCGCTTGGTCGCATGATGTTGATGGCTGGTCTCCAGAACCAGGTCAAGCCTTCAACGAGGGTCGCCAGTCAATTGGTTGGGGACTTGGCTTTGAGTTTGATGCGAACACCAAGGCATCAATTAACTACACCACCTTTGCCAACTCAGCTGATTATGACGTCCTGAAAGATCGCGACTTCATCTCTTTGAGCGCATCTTACTCATTCTAAAAACAGAGACACACTGGAGGAATTTTTATGTTGAAGTTTCAAACAAAACTCACAGCACTGGCTCTGGCAAGCTTGTTTGCTGTTGGCACCGCGCAAGCGGCTGTCAGCGCGCAAGAAGCGGCAAAGCTGGGCACAACCCTGACTGAATTTGGTGCTGAAAAAGCGGGCAACGCCGCTGGCACCATTCCAGCCTACACCGGCGGCCTTACCAAGGCACCAGCAGGCTACAAGCCAGGGCAACACTTGGTCGATCCGTTCGCCAATGAAAAGCCATTGTTCACCATCACCGGTGCAAACGCTGAGCAATACAAAGCCAACCTGTCACCAGGTCAGCTGGAAATGCTGAAAAAGTACCCCACATTCAAAATGAATGTGTATAAAACCCACCGCACAACGGCTTACCCCAAGAAAGTGTTGGACGCAGCCAAGAAAAACGCAACCAACGCCAAAACTGAAAACAACGGTAACTCCGTGGTTGGTTTTGAACAGGCCATTCCTTTCCCAATTCCACAAAATGGTGTTGAGGTGATTTGGAACCACCTGACCCGTTATCGCGGTGGTGCAGCCAAGCGCGATTTCGTTCAAGTACCTGTTGAGCGCGATGGCACCTTCATTATTAACCGCATTGAAGACACCCTGGTGTTCCCGCGCAACCTGCCTAATTTTTACAAGGCTGGCGAAGATGACAACATCAATTTCTACTTCTATCAAATCTTGAAGAGCCCTGTTTCTGTGTCTGGCAACGTACTGCTGGTGCACGACACACTCGACCAAGTTACTGAAGGTCGCCGTGCATGGCAGTACAACGCGGGTCAGCGTCGTGTTCGTCGTGCACCTCAAGTGGCTTACGACTCACCAGGTACAGCGGCTGACGGCCTGCGTACAACCGACAACTATGATTTGTTCAATGGCGCGCCAGACCGTTATGAGTGGAAGTTGAAAGGCAAGAAGGAAATGTACATTCCGTACAACTCCTATCGTTTGGCCAGCAACAAGCTGACTTACAAGGAAATCCACCAGCCACTGCACATGAACCCAGAGCACCTGCGCTATGAGTTGCACCGCGTGTGGGAAGTGGAAGCAACCTTGAAAAGCGATGCACGCCACATTTATGCCAAGCGCGTATTCTTCGTGAACGAAGACAACTGGCAAGCCTCCATCATCGATCACTACGATGGCAAGGGCGCATTGTGGCGCGTGGCTGAAGCCCACAACATTCAGTACTACAACGAAATGGTTCCTTTCTACGCTGCTGAAGTCTTGTACGACTTGCAAGCGGGCCGTTACCTCACCATTGGTTTGACCAATGAAGCAGAACAGCCTTTCGTATTTGACTTCACACCAGACCGCGCCAACTACACGCCGGCCGGCCTGCGTCGACTCGGCGTTCAGTAATCGCTAGGTAAATTCAGGCTACAGGGGGCATTGGCCCTTTGTAGCCTTTTTTAATTTCAAAGGATCTTCAATGTTTCTCCGGAATCGTTTTTCCAACAAGGCGGCCTCTACGCTGCTACTGGGTGCCATGCTGTGCGCAGGTTTGATCACCTATGGCAGTTTGTCGACAGCCAAAGTTGACCTGCTTCAAATACCTGCAATTCCGAGCGTGAATGCAACCCGTTCCCTGCTGATTGATGTCGAGCGTGTCGGTAAAAACCTGTTTGCGGCGGGCGAGTTCGGTCAAATTTTGAAAAGCGAAGACAACGGACAAACCTGGACTGCAGGCAAGGTGCCTGTGTCAGTGACCTTGACCTCGGTGGCCTTTGCGAATGAGGCCGTGGGCTATGCAGTGGGTCACGACGGTGTAGTACTGAAAACTGAAGATGGTGGTGTGAACTGGGTCAAGTTGATCGACGGTGGAACCATTAATCAGTTTGTGCTCGATATTGTTCAAGCCAAAGCGGACGCCCTGCAAGAACAAGTGGACAACTTGCCTGAGAACGCACCTGATGATGTGCGCGAGGCATTGGAAGTGGCAGCCGAAGAAGCTGCATTTGTGGTGGACACCGCACAGGGCGACCTTGAAGTGGGCCCCTCCAAGCCGCTACTGGATGTGATTGTGAATGGCAATGGCAATGTATTTGTGGCGGGCGCTTACGGACAGTTGCTGAAAAGTACCGACCAAGGTGCAAGCTGGGTTTATCTGGGCGATCGTACCAATAACCCCAACAACTATCATTTGAACACCATGCTGCTTTCCAAAACCGGAGAAATCTGGGTGGCTGGCGAGCAGGGTACAGTGTTGGTGAGCGCTGATGAAGGCGAAACCTGGACCAACAAAAAAATCGATTACGACGGTTCAGTGTTTGCATTGATGGAAGCGCCCGACACCCGCACTGTAGTCGCTGTTGGCTTGCGTGGTCACGCATTCCGCTTGCCTTTCGGCGGTGAGCAATGGGAAGAAGTGAATACCAACCTGCGAGAAACCTTTAGCGGCGCAACCGTGCTGGCCGATGGTTCCATGGTGGTGGTGGGGTCGCGCGGTATTTTGGCGCGTAGCACCGATGACTTCCGCTCCATTCAGGTCACACGTCGTGCTGACAAGTTGCCCTCCGCCAGTGTGGTGCAACTGAATGATCAAGAAATTCTGTTGGCGGGTCTGCGTGGTTTCAGAACCTTGCCCCTGTCTGAATTCAAATAAACGGACCCAACACACGGACGCAACACAACAATGACTTCTCCAGACTCAACAAAAACCAAAGCCCCTTTGGCCGAACGATTGATTTTCAGTAAACGACCCTTGGTCATGTTGCTGATGCTGATCGCAACAATCGTGCTGGCCTGGCAGGCCACGCAACTGAAAGTGGCGGCCAGCTTTGAAAAAATGATCCCAACCAACCACGAGTTTGTGGTGAACTTTCTTGAAAACCGTGCTGATCTCACCAGTCTCGGCAACGTGGTGCGCGTCACGGTACAAACCAAGGAAGGCGATATTTTTGATGCCGAGTACCTTGAAACACTGAAGCAGGTGACCGACAAAGCCTTTTACATTCCTGGTGTGAATCGTCCGGAAATGGCATCGCTTTGGACTGCCAACGTGCGTTGGACTTCGGTGACTGAGGAAGGCCTTGAGGGTGGGCAGGTCATTCCTGCCACCTACAACGGTGATGCTGAAAGCATCGCACTGGTGCGCCAGAACGTTGAGCTTTCCGGGCAAATTGGTCGCTTGGTGGGCAACGACTTCAAAAGCACAATTGTGTATCTGCCTTTGCTGGAAATTAACCCGGAAACTGGCAAGCGTCTGGACTACAAAGAGTTCTCCGAGCGAATCGAAACCGAACTTCGCAATGAATTCAATTCCGACAAAATTGAAATTAGGGTCACTGGTTTCGCGAAAATTGTAGGTGACCTCATTGAAGGTGCAACCCAGGTGGTGATGTTTTTTGGCATCGCGGTGCTCATCACCTTGGTCATGTTGTTTTTCTATTCCCGCAGTATAAAAAGCACCTTGGCCACACTGGCCTGTTCAATCACTGCCGTGATTTGGCAGTTGGGCTTGCTCAATGCCATGGGCATGGGGCTCGATCCTTACTCCATGTTGGTGCCTTTTCTGGTGTTCGCGATCGGTGTAAGCCATGGTGTGCAAATTGTGGGTGCCATCGCCCACAAGCAAGGTGAGGGGCACAACAGGCTAGACTCAGCCCGTTTGGCCTTCCGTGGCTTGTACATTGCCGGTCTAACTGCGTTGGTGTCCGATGGTTTCGGCTTCGCGACTCTGATGGTGATCGACATTCCCGTGATTCGCGATTTGGCGATTGCAGCGTCGGTGGGTGTTGCGGTCATCATTCTCACCAACCTGGTCTTGCTGCCCTTGATCATGAGCTATGTCGGTGTCGACGAAAAGGCGGTGGCGAAGTTGCAGCAAGAGGAATCTGGCAGCAACAAGTTGTGGCACTTTCTGGCTGGTTTTGCACAGGCCAAAATGGCCAAAGGTGCATTGGCGGTTGCTTTGGCCTTGTTGGCGGTGGGCCTGTGGGGCAATGCCAACGTACAAATTGGTGACCTTGACAAGGGTGCCCCCGAGTTGCGCGCGGATTCGCGCTACAACTTGGACAACGCGTATGTGACCGACAACTACTCGACAAGTACCGATGTATTTGTGGTCATGGTTGAAACCGAGATGGACGGTTGTATCAAGTACAACACGCTGGCGGCTGTGGATTTGTTCCAGTGGACCATTGAACAGGTACCCGGGGTGCAAAGCAGTATTTCTCTGGCCGACCGTTCCAAGTTCGTCATCAGTGCTTACAGCGAAGGCGACTTGAAATGGAATGCATTGAACCGAAACCAGTTTGTGTTGAACGGCACCATCAGTGGCATGAACCTCTCTGACGGTTTGTTCAGTTCTGACTGTTCTTTCATGCCAATCATTGTGTTCCTTGAAGATCACAAAGCCGACACCTTGAAGCGTGTCGTGGCTGCAGCCGAAGACTTTATTGCCAAGAACGACACTGGTGATGCTGTGTTTAAACTCGCAGCGGGCAACGCCGGTATTGAAGCAGCGACCAATGAAGTGGTGGAGCGCGCCCAAACCGAGATGCTGATCTGGGTTTACGGTGTGGTGGCTATTCTGGTTTGGCTGGCCTTCCGTTCGGTGCGCACGGTCATCTGTATTATTGCCCCTCTGGCGCTCACCTCCCTGTTGTGTTCAGCGCTGATGGTCGCACTGGGCATTGGCGTGAAAGTGGCTACTTTGCCGGTGATTGCGCTGGGTGTCGGTATTGGTGTGGACTACGGCATTTACATCTATGGCAAGCTTGAGGAGTACTTGAAAGAGGGTATGCCATTTGCTGACGCTTACTTCGAGACCTTGAAGTCCACTGGTAAAGCCGTGGTATTTACCGGTCTTACCCTGGGCATCGGTGTTGCCACCTGGGCATTCTCGCCCATCAAGTTTCAGGCTGACATGGGCTTGCTGCTCACCTTCATGTTCTTGTGGAACATGGTGGGTGCTGTGGTCTTCCTGCCCGCTTTGGCCTACTTCCTTGATCGCCGCGGTGAGAAGGTGTAGTTTTTGTAAGTAATTAGTAAGTTATTGAAAAAACGGGCTTTATCGGCCCGTTTTTTCATTTCAACACAGTTCATTTGAGGGGGTTGTGTACAACTGTTAGCGCCCTCACAATCAAACCTCATTGATATGGAGAGTTGATTGTTGGATCGAGTCGATAACCTACAACTGGTCAGTGGACGATTGCAGGATGTGTTCGATTGCCAACAGCGAACCTACCGGGCCAATCCCCACCCCAGCAAACAAGAGCGAGTCAGCAACCTCGAATTGCTTGAAGAAATCATTCTTCGCAATGAAAGTGAGTTGATCGACGCCATGTCGGAAGACTTCGGCCATCGTTCCCGCCACGAATCAACCATGCTCGACATCGTCAGTAGCCTGTCTGCGGTCAGGCACAGTCGCAAGCATGTGGGTTTGTGGATGAAGCCACGCAAAGTGCCCACGCCACTACAACTTCGCCCGTCGGTCTCGTATATCAAACCCCAGCCTTTGGGCGTTATTGGCATTATTACACCGTGGAATTTTCCGGTGTATCTCAGTTTTGCAGGCCTGGCTTCAGCGCTGGCTGCGGGCAATTGCTGCATGCTGAAACCCAGCGAGTACAGCCCGAGAACCTCGGCACTCATGGCCCGATTGCTAGAAAACAATTTCGGTGAAGAGCACGTGGCCGTGATCGAGGGTGATGAAACTGTTGCAGAGGCTTTTTCTCGCCTGCCTTTTGACCATTTGTTGTTCACAGGTTCGCAAAGGGTAGGGCGTCTGGTGGCCAAGGCGGCAGCCGAGAACCTGACCCCGGTGACCCTGGAAATGGGGGGGAAGTCCCCCTTGATTGTTGCGCCCAGCGGCAATGTGGCGCAGGCCGCTGCATGTGCAGCTCACGGTAAAATGATCAATGCTGGGCAGGTGTGCGTAGCACCCGATTACGCCATGGTGCATGAAAGTCAGCTCAGGCGCTTCATCTCCGAGGTCAAGCGAGCCTCCCACAAACAATATCCCACTATTCGAAACAATCCCGACGTGTCGTGCGTCATCAACTCCAAGCACATGGCGCGTTTGCGCGATCTCCTGGACGATGCCCGGAAAAAGGGGGCTGAAATCATCGAGATTAATCCGGCTCACGAGGTGTTCGAGCCAGCAGCCAAAAAGTTTCCTTTAACCCTCGTCGTCAATCCTAGTGCGGACATGCGCGTGATGCAGGAAGAAGTATTTGGCTCCATTCTGCCAATTCTGGCGTATCGGACACTCGAGGAGGCTGTGGCTCAGGTGCAATCCAAAGAAAGAGCGATTGCGCTTTATTTGTTTGTCAGTAAGCAGGCTGAAAAAGAGCTGGTGCTAAGCCAAACCGTGTCGGGTGGTGTCACGGTAAACGACGCCATGTGGCATGTGCTGAACGATCACATGCCATTTGGCGGCGTGGGTGCCAGTGGTATGGGTGCCTATCACGGTTTGGTGGGGTTCAATGCCATGTCTCAACTCAAACCGGTCTTGGAGCAATCCAGATTCAACGCTGCGCCCCTGCTTCGCGCTCCCTATGGCACAGTGTTCGAAAAAGTTGTTACAGTATTGAAAAAAATCGTCTAAAGGGAGTGTTTACATGCGTCGGGTGGTCTTCAACCAAAAAGGTGGGGTTGGTAAATCCACTATCGCTAGCAACCTCGCAGCCATTTCGGCCAACAGTGGCTTGAAAACACTGTTGATTGATCTCGATCCTCAGGGCAACAGCACCCAGTACATCATGGGTCGCGGCTCCGCGCCTCTTGAATATTCTCTTGCCGATTTCTTCGATCAAGCCTTGAACTTCAAAATTCGCCCCAAAAAAAGTGCGGAATTCGTGGTTGAAACGCCTTATGAGAATCTTGATTTACTGGGTAGTCACCCCGCGCTTGAAGAGCTGCAAGTAAAGCTTGAATCACGTTACAAAATTTTCAAATTGCGTGAGGCCCTCGACGAGCTCAAAGGCCAATATGACCGTGTTTACATTGACACGCCACCAGCCCTGAATTTTTTTTCGCGTTCTGCACTCATCGCGGCCGATGCTGTGCTTATTCCTTTCGATTGTGATGAGTTCTCCCGTCGGGCCCTTTACAACCTCATGGATGCGCTCAATGAAATTCGTGCTGACCACAACCCGGCGCTTGAAGTGGAGGGTATTGTGGTGAATCAGTTCCAGCCCCGCGCAAGCTTGCCGCAAAAACTGGTGGCTGAATTGTTGGAAGAGGGGCACCCGGTGCTCAACACCTGTCTTTCTTCTTCCGTCAAAATTCGTGAAAGCCACGAAGCAGCCAAGCCAATGATTCACTTTATGCCTGCGCACAAGCTTAGTCAGGAATTCGTGGCCATGCACACCGAGATTGAGGCGGCCGCGGCAAAACGCAAAAAGAAAGTGGCGTAATTTTCGTCAAGCCCTTTCTGTCACATCCCTGAAACCTGAAAGCGTCACACTCACACTTTGAAACCAATTCAATGTGAGTGTGTTCAATGCGCCAAGCCATGGTTTGGGTCAACAAGTTGGGTGGTCAATTCAAAGTGGCCCGCCAACAGCGCCTTCAGAAAAAACTCCGCAAACGCTTGGGGAAATTGGTCTCCTACGGCCTCTCCTAAGGGCTGTCCCAGGACCATATTTCCAACCCTTCAGCCCGATCTGCTTTGCTCAAATCCCTTGGTCCTTCCCAAAATCCCTTCTTGCGTAAACTTGCACGGGGAATCGCCCGCTTGTCCAGTTCCATGGGCTGGTTGTCCGTCCGCTATCCCAGTTACACACTTGAAGACCGGTTACAACAATTCAAAGCCCTGAGTTTGCCGTTTCCGGCGGGTACTTTCATCCGGTTCAACGAATTTTTTGTGCCCTACGTTTTTTCCAATTCAGACCGCGATGGCGCTTTCGCGCTGGGCGCAATCACCGAGTTTCAGCGTGGTCCGCAGTTGCAGTTTCTGAAACGTTTGGCCCAAGGTCGGCTTTCTGAAATGGGTGGCCGTGGCTTCGTTGACATGGACCATCTCATTCGTTTGCTTGACTTTGGCCGTGCCGCTCCGGACATATGGGCCAATATGCCCAAAAGCAGTCAAGAATGGGTTGAAGGCTTTGTGGCTGGGCTGAACCGTGTTCAAGCTCAGCGCAAGCGTGGAGTGGATGAAAAGTTTTTGGGCATTCAACCCGAACCTTACACCCCCTTGGACATTCTGCTGTTTGGTCGTCTGGCTGGCGCCGATGTGAACTGGCCCATTTACTTCTCACTCATCGAGCATCGCCTGTCCGGTGACTTCATCGAATGGTGGAACAGGCTTCGTCGAGTTGGGGCTGGGGTGTCCACCAGTTTCGACAGCCCGAATTCCAGCAAGCCCAGTACGGCCCAGCAAATCGGCGAGTTTCTGAATAGTCTCTCTCGTTCTGGCAGCAATTCAATCGTGGTACATGGCACACGCACCCAAAGCGGCAAGCCGCTCATGGTGAACGACCCCCACCTGGGTCAGCACCTGCCCAATGTGTGGATGATGGTGGGGCTGCGCACGCCCACTTACCAGTGTGTGGGTTTGATGTTTCCGGGCGTGCCCATACTGGGCCTTGGGAGAAACCCAAGCCTGGCTTGGGGTGGTACCAATTTGCGTGCCGCATCGTCAGATCTGGTGCGTCTGGACGACAGCACCTTGCACAACACAGCCGAGCAGGTGGTAAAAATCCGGGTCCGGTTTTCCTGGTCCCGAAGCAGAAAACTCAGATTCTCCCCCCATGGCCCTGTGCTCACCGACTGCGCCGCCTTGGGCCGTCTGTGTGGCAAAGATCATCTTTCCTTGCGTTGGGCGGGGCACTGGCCTACCGACGAAATCACCAGTTTTTTGTTGGGCATGCAGGCTGAAAATGTGGGGCAATTGCAGCAAGCCATGCATGGCGTGGGCGTTACGCCACTCAATGTGCTTGGGGCTGATACCTCCGGAAATATAGGTCATGTGTTGGCCGCCACTTTGCCCAAGCGGCCTGGTTTCCCTGAAAACGATTGGGTATTGGCGGAATCTATGGCCAGCGAACACTGGTCTGTGCGGGTCTGCGCTCGCGATTTCCCCAGTGTCATTAACCCGGCATCCGGTTTTATCGTGTCTGCCAATAACCGGCCTTCCGAAGTCACTGGCTTGGGGTTTCTGTTCAACGGCGACGATCGCGTCATGCGGGCACGGGCTTTGTTCAATTCTCAAAAAAGATTCACGCCACACACCCTATTGGCTCTGCAACTGGACGTTACTTCACCGCTGGCCGATCAATTGTCGAGTCAACTGGCTGAATTTTGCCGCCCCTACTTGCGCAACAGTGAACAGGCTGTGTTGTGCAATTCAATTGATTTGTGGGGTGGTGCCTACACCGCCGACAGTTTTGCAGCGCTTCAATTTGAGTTTTTATTGGCTGCGTTGGTAAAGCAACTGTCAGTTTTGCGCTACGCGGGTAGAACACCCAGCCTCATGGATCAATGGTCTTATTTGTCCGCCTGTTTGATGGAAGACCTTGAAAATCTCACCGACGCCGAGCGGGCTAAAATTGTGTCGCTGTGTGTAGACGAGGCAAACCGCAAGGCTCAGCATTGGCAACTTTGGGGCAATTTGCACAAAATCCGCTTGCGTCATGTACTCGGACATGTGCCCCTGCTGGGCAAACTGTTTTCTTCAAAATCGTTTCCTGCTGCGGGTTCCCGCGAAACCTTGATGAAAAACGCACACAATTTGATTCGGGGTTTTGATGAGACCAGCTACGGTTCTCAAAGTCGGCACCTGTCCGACCTTTCCGATCCCGATGAGAATCATTTTGTGCTGTTGGGTGGGCAAGATGGCTGGGTGGGAAGCCAATTATTGACCGATCAAATTCCGTTGTGGCAAACCCGGCAAAGCATTCAAATGCCGTTGCGGCCAAGCCGCATTGAACAACTTTTTCCCCACTGCATAGGCAGGTTAGAATAAATTCTCGATATTGCTTTAATTTCCTATTGCACAGGATGTTCACCCATGAAAACCATCATCATTAGCAGCCGCAAAGGCGGGGCTGGGAAAACAACGCTGTCCTTGAATCTTTCTGCCTTGGCCAGCCAGCAGGGCAAAAAGAAAGTGGCTTTGCTTGATCTGGATCCCCAAGGATCCAGCCGCTTTTGGGATTCCTTGCGAGAGGCCGATTATCCGGATGTTCGAAAAGTGGGTTTCAATGACATCGTCATTGAGCTTTCCGAGCTTGAAGACGAAGGCTATGACTATGTGTTTATTGACATGCCCCCGACTGATAAAAAATGGGTCAAAGACGCCATGGAGCATGCCGACCTGGTATTGATCCCCACCAAAGCAAGCCCGCTGGACATTCACAGCGCAAGCAGCACCCTGGAATGGGCATCCGATGCTGGCAGTAAAGTAACCTGGGTCATCAACGGTGCGTCTGTGTTCAGCAGCACCCCTGAAATTGTGTTTGAACAACTCAAGGCCACTGCCAAAATTTGCCGCACCATTGTGCATGAGCGCAACGACTTTGTGATCAGTGTTGGCTTGGGTAAATCGGTCAATGAATTCGCGCCGAATTCCAAGGCTGCTGCCGAAATTGATAGCTTGTGGCGAGAAGTCAGGGGCATGCTCGGCAGGGCCTAAACGAATGGTTTAAGGTCAGCGCCTGCACCAAAACGGGCCATTTGATCGCCGTATTTCTGGCACTTTAATTGCTAAACAACTTCCAAATACCAAAGGGAGGGGGCAATGACCACAGTGCTTATCGTCGATTCAAACAAAGATTCACGCTTGGCGCTGGAAGCTCAATTGGCAGCCTCCAACCAGTTTGAACGTGTTCTGTCTTGTCCAGGTTTGCAGCTTGCTGAAAGTTCGATTGATCAATATGAAGTAAAAGTCATGTTGATAGATGCTGAGCAGGCCAGCCAATCCCCGCTGCTTCACCAAATCAAGGCGAACTACCCTGAACTGGGCGTAGTTTTAATTCAGGGTAAGATGGGCGTGATCGATACTGCAACCTTGCTTGAGCTGGGCGCACATGCTCAAACTTCCCGACTTGCAGCCCCGATGGAAATTATCGCCAGTGTGGCCAAAGCGCTGGTTGGTCGTCTCAAACCCGGCAAGCGAATTCTTGGCAAGTTTCTGAAAGACGGTCAATAAGTCTGTCTTTAAAACACGATCTGAATGCTGATTTCCAGCCAGTTTTGCATATCAAATTGATGGTTTTTCATGCAAAATCAAGCTTGTTCGCCATTGCAGCATACTCATGTCCACACAATCTTCCAGGTCCGTTTTAGTGCCCTCTCGCCAGCGCGGAGCCATGACCATTCTCACTGTTTTCATCATGTTGATGACCGTGGGTGCCTTGGCTGTGTTGGGTTTGGGGCAAGTGGTTTGGGAAAAGGAAGAAGTGCAACGCATTGCCGACCTGGCTGCCAAGGCTGCCGCCAGCGATATTGGCAACGCGCCGCAGGGCTTTACCGCAGCGGTTGATTACGCAAGGCGAAATGGCCTTGATGACAGCACCGACAATATCTCGATCAATTGCAATGTCAGGGGCACAGATACCTTGCTGCCCGCCAACGCATGCGACCGTTCTGTATTGGTACGCGTGGTGCGAAATGTGCCCGCTGCGTTTTTGGGCACCGAGCCAGTGGTGGCCGTGGCCGAAGCCACTGTGACCCCGGTGATCTCGGGCTTGGTGGGCACCAATTTGTTGGCCTTGAATTTGAATGGCTCAAGCCTTTCTCCTTTGATGAGTGCGATCGGCTCTGAGCTTCGTTTAAATTTGCTGGGGTTTCAGGGTTTGTTGGCGTCCAATGCGCAGGTGGATTTGCTGCAACTGGGCGTTGAGCTGGGTGTTTTTGGTGCGGGTGATCAACTCGACATGGCCCGTTTGTTGAACACCGAAGTTACGGCGGCTCGTTTGCTGGATGCGGCGCTGAATGTTGCAGGTCCCGAGGCTCCAGTCATTGCAATTCCTGGCAATGGTCCGGCAGACACAGTCGACTTTTTGCTCAGTGAAATATTGTCCGCGGATACCAGTGGAGACTCCGAGTTTGCCGGCGCCTCGGTTCGGTTGGGCAATTTGGCCTTCGCCTCCAGCTTTGCCGCGGCAAGTGGGGTGGGTGGCAATGGCATTCGCCTTAATTTGGGCAACACGCTGAATGTTTCAGTGCTGAGCCCCCCCCAGTTGTTTGTCGCTACCAAGCGGAACACGGATGGGAGAGTAATCGCTACGGCACGCACCGAACAGGTTGCGGTTTCGAGCCGAATTGGTGTGCTTGATTTAACGGTGACCGCTGGTGGAGGTTCTGTCGACATCAAAGACATTGACTGCAAGCTGCCTCAGTCCGATTCTTCGGTTGCAGTTGATCTGGATTCGACTCCAATCGCGGCTGCACTGCGCTTGCCTTCTTTGCCATTGTTGGGACAGCGTACCGTCAACGCCAACGTTGGCAGTGGCAGCGCCAATGACGTGCCTATGGTGGGCTATCCAGACCCCACCGTAACCACCTCCTACAGTTTTGAGGCTTCTCAGGGCGTTGGCAATTTATTGACCAACCTGAACACGGGTGTAAACGCACTCAACGGAATTCTCAATGTGCTGGCCACAAACCCGGTATTGCGGGCGGGTTTAAACTCGTTGGGTGGCGGTCTTGATGAAATTCTTGAAGTACTGGGTCTTGAAGCCAATGAAGTTTACGTTCAAGTTGACAACATGGATTGCTTCAACACTGCGGTGCTCACCCGTTGAGTTAAACTTTCCCTACATCAATAAAAGCAGGGGACATACATGGGCGAGCAAAGAGTTTGGTACGGGCTTCAAGCAGGCTTGGTGGTTTTTTGGCTGATCGTTCCATTGGTCGGCTTGCTGGGCTTTCACGTTCCCTTTCTCACCCTATTTGCGGCCATCATCTTGCTGGCGCATGTGCTTGAAATTCCGTTGGCCATCAACCGTTTGCGCGCACTCAATCTTCCTGTGGGCAAAGTGGTATTGAAAACACTGGTATTTGGTTTCACGTGGTGGCTGCCTTTGAGCAAAGGCTACACCAAGGAATAAGAATTCAGGCCTGGGCCTATTTCAGGCGAATCACCTTCAAACCATCGGGCAGTTTCGGCTTGCTGCCAGGTGGCACCCACACGTAGCCAATTCCATCAGGCTGTTCTTTCAGTGTGGCAAACAGTTCTTCCTTGCTGTCCACCTCAACTGGCGGAGTACCTTGGCCCGTGTATCGGCGTACATGCCAGTAGCCGGTATAATCCAGCTCGTTCAAATTCATGATACGTTGTAAAAACTCATCACGATCGGTGGTGCCAGGGGCTGTATTAAGCGGCGTCAGGCGGTGCCCATTCACCTGGCTCAGGCGGCCTTTGTAAATACTGCGCAATTCACGAATCGCGATTTCATTCACCGGGTGGCTTGCCGACGACACCACATACACCTCAGCCGAGGCGGCACCAACCACGCCCAACATCAAATACAAGCCGATTGATGCAGCTGCCTTCACAAAACTGGTCGTGCGCGCAATCATTGCCACACCCAGTTATAAGACACACTCAGGAAATTGAATGTGGTGTTAGGAATGCGGTTGTCTGAAAGCTGTGGTCGAGTATTTTTTTCGACTACATGCTGAATCTCGGCTTTCAGAGAGTCAGATGCGCTTAAAGCGTACTTCCCGCCGATTGCGATCGAGTATTGATCATCAAATTCGGAGATAAACCGGCCCAGGCTGGTGTAAACGGCATGTTGCCCACCAATTTTACGAATCAGTGTGAGGTTACCTCCGTGCTCTTCAAACTCGGGGGTATCTACGATACGAACTTGTGGTCCAAAGTCAGGAATCACACCTTTGTTGGTGGATGAAAATTCGAGTTGACTTAATTCCGCACGAAGGGTGTAGCGATGCCAGTCGTACTCTGCGCCCAAGTTGGTGAAATGTAGCCTGGCATTGAGTGTGCCTCCAACAACTCGTCTCCCGTTGAACTGGAGAATTTCTCGATCCAGCTGTGATTCATGATGTGCAAGTTGTAAACGATACCTGTCACCGTCCACACCAACAACAAACCCGGCTACTTCGTAGCGATTGGTGGGAAAGTCGGCTGTGGTGTTGGAAAGCCGTTGAATGATGTCCCTGTTGCCGGCAATCGCCTGAAGGCGCCAATATCGACCATCAGTGTCTTCAAACTGGTAGCTCGCCGAGAATCCGTCTGTTCCCAAAACGCCAGCGTTGTAATAGATTTCGGGGCTTAAATTTGCAGGTACGTAAGTTTGACCAACATCCAGATTCTCGGAATCCAGATAAAAGTTTAGTCGCTGGCGACCGGCCTTAAAGCTCCAGTTGTCGTTTGGCTTGTAGGTGATGAAAGCCCATCGCGTGTCAATTTCAACATCTTCATCATTGTCCAGCTTTGGGGCAACTACGTATTGAACGGTCGCACTGAGTTGGGAGTTGAACTTGACATCCAGCTGTGCCCCCAAAATCGAGTTCACTTTGAACGTGCCGTCTTCATTGATGAATCGCAGGTATTTCTGTTCGTTGTCACCCAGTGTGTATTGAACCGTACCGAATCCGCTGAGCGAATAGTCCACTGCCATGACTGGCCCGTGGGCAAGCGCAAGCCCCGTCGCAAGCGCGGCGGCTTTCAGCAATTTTTGCAGTGTAAGGGTGAAATTCAAAAGCAGGCTCAGTACATATTATTTTTTGATTGCGCTCATTATCAGACGCTTGATGGCCTGAAAACAATCAAAGACCAAGGCGTTCCAGTCTCTTTGTCGACAAAAGGCGACACCAGTATTTCGCAGGGTATGTGCAGACCAGCATCTGTTTCATATCGGGTTGTGATCGTCAGCTTCTCACGCTTTAGCAAGTGAACCAGCAATTTCCGGAAATCGCGCAGTGGCAAGCGGTCTGCAATCAGGGGGTAGGGGTTGCGGCCCAACCACTTTGCCACAGCTTGTCCGGTTACGTTTTCAAATGCTGAGTTCAGGTAAATGCACTGAAAAGAAGTGGCATTGCTGCCAAGGTCATTGGTCACCATAATCACTTCATTAATTTGCTCGATTGCAGAGCCCACCATGAACAAGTCCCGATACATCGCTTTGCGTTGGGTAATGTCTCGCAGCAAAATAGTCAGCCCATCTTCCCGAGGCAAAAATTTCAATCGCAACCAACAATTGGTTCGGGTGTTGAAAAACTCAAAATCGTCTGTCGTACCCTGCCGTCGAAGTTCGGATTGGCGTTTTCGAAATTCCAGTAAGTCCAATCCCGGTAACGCATCGGCAATGTCGGCCTGGTGAACAAATGGTTCCTTGCCCAGAATCAAAGGCCGCGCTTTCGCATCAATTGCCTCAATTTGCAGGGCTTCATCGAGTTCAAGCGTGCCATCAGTCAGGGTGTTCAGAACCTGGTTCAGTGCGTTACTTTTTCGGGACAACTCCTTCACCAGGTGCTTGGTGTGCGTGATGTCTTCAACCGAGCCATACAAGCCGCTGCTGCTACCCAAGCCGTTGCTGATCGTTTGAAAGCTGAAGCGAAACCAGCGTTGTCCAGTCAGGCCGTCGAGGTTTGCTTCGCATTCAATATTGGCAGCCTGGCGATTGTTGATGCATTCGATCAAGGTCGATGCCATGTTCTTCCCGGTCAATCGGGTCAACAGTTCTGTCAGCTCAAAGATACTGCCCAAAGGCAGCTCGGTGGCTTTGCAAATCGCTTTGAATTGATTGCTTACTTTGAGCAAGCCGCTGTCGACATGGTAAAACCAGGTGCCCAGGCCTCCCAGCTTTTCGGTCATTCCCAACAATGTTTGGTCAAACAGATTACGGTCGACCATGGTCGATTCATTCACCATTTTTGTGTACTGAAGCACAAGTGCCTTGCGGCTGGTTTGAGTGCCGGGGGCAGTGCGGTCAATTACAAACCGAGTCCATATTGGCTTGCTGTCGGGGAGCCTGATTCTGGCGAATGCTTTTTTCTTCAGGCGTGTACTTAATACGATTTCCAATTCCCGAGCCAGGTTTTCCCGGTCTTCTTCATAAATAAAATCGAGAATGGAGGGGTTGTCCTTCACCCGGTGAAGTTCGGTGTCGTCCACCTGCCCAAGTTGTACCAATTTGAAATTCAAATCCAGCACAAACTTTCCTCGAGTTGACTCCGCAAGAAAACTCAGGGTGTTTGTCTTCAAGGTGTCCAGGGGGTTGGGGCGGCCTAGCACGGCCGTTCGTGGCAGTTGTGCGGCCACAGCAACATTTTGAAGCAACCCCACCGTCAGTGCTTCACCTTCCTCTTCAGGGGTTTTGTAGGTGCGTTCTTTTAAGGTTAGCAGCCGGCCATTGGGCAACTGAATTTGGTATTGAAATGCCTTGCCATCCCCTGTCGCTCTGGCCAATTCAACCTCGTGCCGATCTTCTCTCACAATCAAGTTGTTGAACCAGGCCCAACTCACCCTTGGGCTGTGGCTTAAGCAAAGCCAATCTTCCAGGTTAGGCGAGAGCGCAATAAAACTTTCGTCACCGTGTCGTCTCCAGCTTGCATAGGATTGTTCATGGCCTGCAAAATCGCTTCTGTGCCCATCTTGGAAAATCGGTGCTTTGGAATAAGCCCCAAGCGTTTGCTGCTGTCGGTTGCTTAAGGTCACCTCCACCAAAGCGGCCATCGATTTCGCCATCTTGATCTCGGCACTGCTCCAGGTTCTGGGGCTGGTGTCGATCAGGCAGAATGAACCTACTCTTGCACCTGTGGGGGTTTTGATGGGCACGCCCAAATAGGCCCGAATCCAGGGTGATCCAGTGACCAGTGGGCTGTCTTTCACGCGTTCATCCTGGGTACAGTCCGGGATGACCATGGGCTCGTCTTTCTTGATCGTGTGAGTACAAATTGAAATGTCGCGCGGAGTTTCATCTGCGTGCAGGCTGTTAAAACCACGGCGGGCTTTGAACCATTGTCGGTCTGAGTCGACAAATGAAACAATACAACTTGAGCAATTGAAAGCAGATACGCCCAAATCAACCACAGCCTCGAACCCTTCCTCGGGTTGAGTGTCCAGAATCGCAAGTTGATACAGCTCGGCCAGTCTTAAAGCCTCGGCCACCTCATTGGGCTTGGTCATCGATCCATTTTTATAAAGTGTGGCGTTGTGAAGCAGGGCTTGGCGCCAATCTTGATTTAGTTGTTATGAATCAAGTGTATCAGCTAATGAAAGCACTGAAATAAACTGAACATATTCGCTAGGGGGCTCCCCTTTTTGAATGTACCGGACAGTACAAGGGGCAGGGTGGTGGCCGAGGACAGAATCGAACTGCCGACACAAGGATTTTCAATCCTCTGCTCTACCGACTGAGCTACTCGGCCACGCGTATTCGGTAGTGTTCACCACCGAAGCCCGCAAGTTTATCCGAAACTTTGACGTTGCGCAAACAACAAATGCAAAATCGCTGTAGCATGTTCAATAATTCACCAAGCCAGTCGTTTGTCGACCCTTAGCCATCATGAGCAATTTAACAAGCCTGCAGCCTCAGCCAACGCCAAGTCATGATGTGGCCATTATTGGTTGCGGTGTGGTTGGGCTGGTTGCTTCTCTGGTATTGGCCAGTTCTGGTTTCAAAGTGCTGGTGGTCGGGGCTCGTCCACCCCAGTTTCAGCCCAATCCTGATCAGCGATTCGATCCCCGGGTTTTTGCCTTGTCGCATCGCAGCCAACGTGTACTCGACCGGCTGAGGGTATGGGACAACATCCCCAGCGAGAAAGTACAGCCTGTCACCGAAATGCAGGTTTGGGGCGATTCGAGCGGGGATGCGCAAGGCCATTTGCGTTTCAACGCCAGCGATACTGGGGTTGATTACCTCACCTGGATCATCGAGCAAAGTTGCCTCTTTGATGTGTTGTTCTCCGCCATGCGCTATCAGCCAGGTATTGATTGGCTTGATGCAAGGGTAGAGGGCCTTTCCCGCGAAAAAGAGGGGTGGGCGGTAGTGACCAACCTGAAAACAGTGCGTGTTCCCCTGCTGATCGCCGCAGACGGTGCACAAAGTCAAACCCGCAAGCAGGCTGGTCTCGATTTCGCGCTTGATGACTACAGTGCCGAGGGTGTGGTCACCACCTTTGCCATCGAAAAGCCTCATCACGGCGCTGCACGCCAATGGTTTGCAGGCGAATCGGTGTTGGCCATGTTGCCGCTGCCAGGGCCACATGTGTCGATGGTGTGGTCCATGCCCCTATCGCAATCTCAGGCGCTGGTACAACTCAACTCCGAAGACATGGTAAAGCAGGTACAGTCCCTTTCGGGTGGCGCGGTTCAAGAGCTGTATGGCGACTTGGTGCCAGTGGGTAAAACCTACGCCTTTCCGCTCAAACATGGCGTGGCGCCGGTGTGGTTCGACAACGGTGTCGTGTTGATGGGTGACGCCGCGCATGTGATTCACCCGTTGGCTGGTCAAGGTCTGAACCTCGGGCTCGAAGACGCAGCCGAGTTGGCCAATCTGCTCACCTCGCGTAAGCGCCTTTTGGCTGTTCAGCGTTTGGGTCTGGCCGATGAGCAGTTGTGGCGCGCCTGGGAGCGTCGTCGCAAAGCGGCTTGTACGCCGGTGCATTTTCTCACCGATGGCTTGCACACTTTGTTCCGGCTCGACTTGCCTGGTGCCGCCTGGGTTCGCAACAAAGGCATGCACCTTGTCAACCAATTGCCCATGCTCAAACGTTGGTTGTCCCAACAAGCCATGCGCTAGCTGCCACTGAAAAGTCCTGACGCAATGAACAAATTGCCTTCAAGCGTGTCCTAACTACAATTCATCATTTTTACCCAAGCAGGCCTATGAAATTCAATCTACCTTTGTCCCTTCGCAAGCGCAGCAGTGCTGTTGTTTTCTCTGTAATTGCCTTGTCAGCGGGCGCATGGGCCTTGTCCCAATCAGTTCAGCCTGTGCAGGCGGCAGCAAGCAAGTCGCAGGTTGAGCGCATTACCGCAGCTGTAAATGAGTCTTTGGGGGCGTCTGGTGTCAAGGTGGTTTCGGTCAGCGACATCGAGTTTATCGATGGTTTGTTTGAGGTGGTGGTGAATCACAACGGCACCAAGAAAATCATCTACACCAATGCCAGTGGCAGCCATCTCATTTTGGGCGAGCTTATGGAAAGCAAGTCCATGGCTAATTTGACCGAAGCCAGGCTGGACAAGCTCAATGCCATCAATTTCGAGAAAGATCTTCCATTGGGTTTGGCCTTGAAAACCGTTTACGGAACAGGCAGCCGTAAAATCGCCGTATTTGAAGATCCCAACTGCGGTTATTGCAAACGTTTTCGCAAGGAAACGTTAACCAAGCTGCAAGACACCACGGTGTACACCTACGTGTATCCAGTCCTGGGCCGCGATTCCGTCGACAAGGCGCAAAAAGTCATGTGTGCCAGTGACAAGTCCAAGATGTGGGATGACTGGATGCTGAAAGACCAATCTCCCACTGGAAACGGCAACTGCAACCCACCCATTGAAGATCTGGTGAGTTTGGGTCGGGGTATGGGTGTGTCAGGCACGCCAACCGTATTTTTCCAGGATGGCACCCGAGTTAGTGGCGCCATACCCTCCGCCGACCTGAATCGTCGTATTGCAGCAGCGTCAAGGGCCAAATAAAAACTTACGCAAGGCCTTGGGGTTTTCAGCTTCCGCTTTCAGGCAGGGGCGTGCCCTTGGGCCAAATCAGCCACATTTTCAAGGGTTGGCGGGTCAGGCCAGCGGCTGTACCAGCCTCTTCTCCGGTCCCCCAGAAGTAGTCAGCACGCACCCGGCCCCGAATGGCGCCGCCCGTGTCTTGTGCCAAGGTGCCCTGCGCGATGGGTGCGTTGGTCACCGGGTTGCTGGATTCAATCCAGATCGGGCTGCCATAAGGTATTTTTTCACGGTCAATCGCCAGGCTGAGTTGGCCAGTCAAGGGAACACCCATGGCGCCCACTGGGCCTTCTTGTGGGCGCAGTACTTTGTTTTCCTTGAAAAATACAACGCTGGGGTTGGCGTTCAGCAAATCATCCAGCTTGCCGGGGTTGGCTTTCGCCCAGTTTCTGATGCCCGGGATGGTGGCCTGCGCAGCGGTCAGCTCTCCGCGGTCTACCAGCACTTTCCCGATGGATTTGTAGGGATGACCGTTCTGCTCGGCGTAACTCAAGCGAATCACGCTGCCGTCCGGCAGTGTCACTCGGCCTGAACCCTGCACCTGCAACAAAAATGCGTCCAGTTTGTCGTTTACCCAAACAATCGGTTTTTCACGGTCTGGTCCCAAGCGCTCCCATTCCGCCCTGTCAAAGAAAGGAACCAGCGTATTGCCCTGCAGGCGGCCACGCAGACGCTTTCCTTTCAGTTCCGGGTACTGTTCGTCTAGCTTCACGGTGATCAAATCAGCGGGCACGCCGTATAACGGCGCATTGTAGGCGCCTTGGGCTTTGCGTGAGCCCTTTAGCATTGGCTCGAAATAGCCAGTCAGCAAACCTTCTTTTTTGCCGTCTTCCTGCTGAAATTGCCACACATCAAAATTCGCTTCCATCCAGATTTGTGCGGGCAGCAATGCATTCCCGCTCAAGTTCTGTCGAGCTTTGCGGCAAGCCTCCAGCAAACCAGTGGGCGTGGCTTTACGTTTGGCCAGTGCATTGCCATTCACGGAACATTGCTCAGCAAATGCTTCCAGAAAACGTGCGTGGTTGGTGGTGCTCCATCCTGGCAAGCTTGAAAAATCAGACTTCACAAACAGTGGCAAGGCCGGTTTTTCCTCTTTTTTCTCGGTCTGGGTCTGTTTTTCTCCTGCCGGGCATGAACATTCAGCCGTTTTCGGGGTCGGAGCAGTAGCGCATCCAGATAGAATCAAGGCGGCCAGCACGGTGCTGGGCCACCAACAACGGAGTGGATTGGACATGTGGTTACTCATTGCGGAAATGGTTTTGGCTTTGGGCCTGATCGTGTTCATCATGTGGTGGACGCTGAGGGCCAGGGTCGATCATCCAGTCGAAAAATCCGATCATGAATCATCCAAACCTGGCAAATCAACAGAGGAGGATTAATGCAGCACCCGAGGCATTGACAGCAAAAACTCGGGCACGGCTACATCAAATTGCTCGCCGCCTTCGCCTACAAAGGTGTATTTGCCCTTCATTGTACCCACTGGCGTGGGCAGGGGGCAGCCGCTGGTGTATTCAAACCGCTCGCCCGGGCGCAGGGTGGGTTGTTCGCCCACTACGCCGTCACCTTTCACTTCCTGAACAATGTTGTGGGCATCGGTGATTATCCAGTGGCGGCTTAATAGCTGTGCAGTCCTCTCGCCAACATTCTCAATTTCAATGGTGTAGGCGAATACATAAGGGCCTTTGTCTTTGTCACTTTGCTCTTCCAGAAATTGGGTGCTGACTCGAACTTCAAACTGATAAGGTGACGGGCTGCTCATGCGGTGTGGCTTGTGAATGTTGCTCTGGATTTCAAGTATGACTTCAAACCCTCGATTTCACAAATCCGAAGCCGCTTTCAAAGCCATTTGCCCGGTGTAACTTCGTTTAAACTCTTGCTTTGATTGTCGAATTTCTCAACGAAGGCTAACCATGAACCCGTTTGTTATCGCTCCCAGTATCCTTTCTGCCGACTTTGCCCGCCTGGGCGAAGAGGTAAAAAATGTGATTGCGGCTGGCGCAGACTGGGTTCACTTCGACGTGATGGACAACCACTACGTGCCCAACCTCACGATTGGCCCTTTGGTGTGCGAGGCCCTGCGCCCACACACCACGGCAATGATTGATGTCCACCTCATGGTTCGCCCTGTGGATCGAATCATTCCCGACTTTGCCAAGGCCGGCGCAAATCTTGTCAGTGTTCACCCCGAAGGTACTGATCACCTCGACCGCACTTTGGGCCTGATCCGTGATTCCGGTTGCCAGGCGGGCATTGTGCTGAACCCGGCTACCCCAATTTCATGGGTAGATCACGTCATGGATAAGCTGGATCTTATTCTGGTGATGTCGGTAAATCCCGGTTTTGGAGGTCAAAGTTTTATCCCTCAAGCCTTGGTCAAGTTGGCCGAGTTGCGCAAGCGTATTGACGCCCATGCGGCCAAAGGAGGCCAGAATATTCGTCTTGAGGTCGATGGTGGAGTAAAGCCCGACAACATAGCGCAAATTGCGCGCGCAGGTGCTGATACTTTTGTTGCTGGCTCGGCCATTTTCGGCAAGCCCGACTACAAGGCAGTGATCGATCAAATGCGCGCCGAGCTCGCCACTACGAGATAAACAATCATGACCAAGCAAGCAGTATTGTTCGACCTGGATGGAACACTTTTGCACACCGTTCCCGATCTGGCCGCCGCGGTGAACGCCATGCTGGTCGATTTGGGAAAACCTGCTTTGCCTGAGGAAACGGTGGCTGTGTATGTGGGCAAGGGGGCTGAAAACCTGGTCAACCGAAGCCTGACTGGCAGCATGACCGAAAAGGCGTCGCCAGAGTTGTACGCCCAGGCCATGGCCAACTGGCAGAACCACTACACCCACATCAACGGCAATCATTCTGTGTTTTATCCCGGCGTAAAAGAAGGGCTGGAGTTGTTGAAAAATGCGGGAATCAAGCTGGCGGTGGTCACCAACAAGCCCGAGCGTTTCACCCAACCTTTGCTTGAACGCACGGGTATTGCCGATTATTTTGAGGTGATGGTGGGCGGCGATACCTGCCCGGTCAAGAAACCGGATCCCATGCCAGTAACCCACGCTTGCAAGCTGCTCGGCGTTGATCCTTCGCAAGCCTTGATGATCGGCGATTCCATAAACGATGCGCTGGCTGCCAATGCCGCAGGCGTTGAGTGTTGGCTGTTGCCCTACGGTTACAACGAAGGGCGATCTGTTCATGAAACACAGTGCGATGGCATCGTGAACACAATCGAGGAAGCTGCACAACGCCTGCTGGGCGCACGGGTACCACAATGATTTCTCAAGCTGAATTCGATGAATTTGCCGCGCAAGGTTACAACCGCATCCCGCTGATTGCGCGCTGTTATGCCGACCTCGATACACCATTGTCTGTGTACTTCAAACTGGCCAATAAGCCCAACACCTTCTTGCTTGAATCGGTGGTGGGTGGCGAACGCTCGGGCCGGTATTCCTTCGTGGGTTTACCCTCCAGCATCACCATCAAAGTGGTTGAGCATTCTGTTCTGGTGCAACAACAGCATGCAAACGGCACACTGGAAACACTTGAAACGTTCAACGGTGATCCGCTGCAATTCATCGAGCAATACCATGCCCGTTTCAAAGTGCCACCTGTCAACGGCAGCCCTCGTTTTTTTGGCGGGCTCGCCGGGTATTTCGGTTATGACACCGTGCGCTACATGGAGCCTCGTCTGGAGGCCAGTCGCAAGGCAGATGACTTGGGCATTCCCGACATCCTGCTCATGTTCACCGATCGCATGGCGGTGGTGGACAACATACAGGGCACCATTCAGCTCATCGTGTTTGTCGATCCAGCGCAAGCCAATGCGTATGAAAATGGTGTTGCCGAGGTTAAACGGCTGATGGCACAACTGCGCCAGCCTATTGCTATCCCTGTGTCCGGCAGCAGCGAAAGCACGCCCATCGAACGCAGCATGAGCAAAGACTATTTCTTTGATATGGTCGCCAAGTCCAAGGAATACATTGCGGCGGGCGATGTGATGCAGGTGGTGTTGGGCCAAAGGCTCAGCAAGCGCTTCACGCAAGACGCGCTCATGTTGTATCGCGCCTTGCGCTCCTTGAATCCATCGCCGTATTTGTTCTACTACAACTTCGGCAGCTTTCAGGTGGTGGGTTCATCACCTGAAATTTTGGTGCGGCAAGATCAGGTAGAAGGCAAGTCTCCTTTGGTCACACTGCGTCCAATTGCAGGTACTCGCCCGAGGGGCAAAACACCAACGGAAGACGCAGCTTTGGCTGAGGAGTTGCTGGCCGATCCCAAGGAAATTGCGGAGCATGTCATGTTGATTGATCTGGCCCGCAACGATGTGGGTCGTATTGCTCAGGTGGGCTCAGTAAAGGTCACCGAGAAAATGATCATAGAGCGCTATTCCCATGTCATGCACATAGTCAGCAATGTGCAGGGTG
>FWPV01002938.1_pt1 | contig 40064 bp, 36 predicted proteins | sample 2228371 | NCBI WGS metagenome assembly FWPV01 (sample SAMEA103939776, study PRJEB20133) | metagenome
AGCGCCCCGCGGGCCGCCGCCAGCTCCAGGGCCAGGGCGGCGCGCCGGTCGCGTGCCGCTGCCAGCCGAGTGCGGAGCTCGCTCTCCTCGGTGCGCAGGGCGGCGAGCTCGGTCTCGGCTCGCCCGTGCGCCTCGCGCGCCTCGCCCAAGCGGCGGAGGAGGAGTGCGGTTTCGACCGCCCGCAGCTCGGCCGAGAGCTTGCGGTATCGCTCCGCCTGCTCGGCCTGCTTGCGTAGCTCCTCGAGCCGGGCGGCCCGGCTCGCCACCAGATCACCCACCCGCTCCAGATTGGCGCGGGTGTGAGCGAGCTTGATCTCGGCCTCGCGGCGGCGGGCTTGCAGACCGGCGATGCCGGCCGCCTCCTCGAGCAGCCGGCGGCGCTCGTCAGGCCGCGCGTCGACCAGAAGGCCGATCTGGCCTTGGCCGACGATGGCCGCACCGCGCGCCCCGGCCGCGGCATCGGCCAGCAGATGATGGACGTCGCGCTGGCGGACCTCGCGCCCGTCGATCCGCCACAGCGAGCCGGCGCCGCGGGTGATCCGCCGGACGATCTCCGCTTCCTCGTCGGCGGCCAGGACGAGCGGCCCGTCGACCGGTCCGCGCAGGCACAGCGCCACCTCGGCCAGGTCGACCGGCGGCCGGGCGGCCGAGCCGGCGAAGATCACGTCGTCCATCTCGGCGCCGCGCAGGCCTTTGGGCGAGGCCTCGCCCAGCACCCAACGCAGCGCGTCGACCAGGTTGGATTTGCCGCAGCCGTTGGGCCCCACGATTCCGGTCAGGCCCGGCGCGATGACGAGCTCGACGGGATCGCAGAACGATTTGAAGCCGCAGACGCGGAGCCTCGTGATCTGCAAGCGACGATCACCCGGTCATCGAACCCGCGCGGCTCCTAGCAGCCTGCCGGCCGCGCGAGAACCGGTGATCGCGCTCAACGCAGAAGCGGGTCGAGGAGCTTGGCGAACTCGTCGGGGCTGCGGTTGCCCGAGTGCACCTTGCCGGCGATCAAGAAGCTCGGCGTCGAGCGCACGTCGTATTTCTGCTGGGCTTCGAGCCGCATCTGCAGGACGGCGTTCTCCATGGCCTGATCGGCGAGGCAGGCGTCGACCTGCGCGTCGCCGAGGCCGGCCAGCTTGGCGATCTGCCGCAGCGCGCCCAGCGGATCTTTCGCCCCGGCCCAGCGGGCCTGGCTCTGCAGGAGCGTGTCCACGAACGCGAAATAGCGCTCGGGACCGGCACAGTGGGCGAGCACGTGAGCCTTGAGCGCCAGTCCGTCGGTCGGGAAGTCGCGGACCACCAAGCGCATTTTTCCGGTGTCCACGTAGCGCTTCTTGAGTTCGGGCAGGGTCTGCAGGTGGAAGGCGGCACAGTGTGGACAGGTCATCGAGAACCACTCGATCACCTCGACCGGGGCCGCCGGGTCGCCCAGGACCCGTTCGGCCACCGCCGCGGCGCGCCCGACCCTGGTCCCCGCGAGCCATGCGGCACCCGCTGCCGCGAACAGACCGCGCCTCGCCAGCCGCATCGCGACCCTCTCTCCTTCGGCCCTGCCGAGAACCCTAGCGCGCGCCGGCGATTTGGCCAGCCCCCGCGGCCGGCCGCCCGCCGCCCTCGCCGTCGGCCTCCATCTCGTCGCCCCGCGCCGGCGCGGGGCGCCAGGCCGCCGCCAGCTGGAGGGCTCGTCGTCGCTCGTCCGGCTGCAAGCGGGCCTCGACCCGCGCGAGCCGCTCCGCCCCGCGCGCGTAGCCGTGCTCGGCGGCCAGCCGGTACCAGGCCGCCGCCACCACCGGATCGGCGTCGCGCAACCGGCCCTTTTCGTGCAGCTCGGCCAGTTTGAACATGGCCTTACCGTCGCCGATCCCGGCGGCCAGCCGGTAATGTTCGACCGCCCGGTTGAGATCGAAGGCCGGCCCGTTCGGATCCTCGTGCAATTCGCCGATCCACCGCCAGGCGCGTCGCTCGCCGAGCGTGGCCGCTCGCTGGAACAGCCCGAGGGCCGCCGCCGGATCGGCCGCGCCACCCTGGCCGGCCAGCCGCTTGCGGGCCAGATCGTAGGTCGCCACGGCGTCACCGCGGGCCGCGGCGAGCTCCAACCACCGAACCGCCTCGGCCGGGTCCGGCGCCAGACCGGGCGCACCCCGCTCGGCCAGCCGCGCCAGCCGGAGGAGAGCGCTGATCCGCCCCGCCTCCGCGGCCTTACGGTACCATTCGGCCGCCGTCCGGCCGTCGGCGGGAACCCCGCGGCCGTCGCGGTAGAGATCGCCCAACCGCTCCTGGGCACGGGGCTCACCACCCAGGGCCTCGGCCCGCAGCGGCTCGAGGGCGACCGCGTACCAGCGAGCCGCCTCGAGCGGATCGCGCCGCCGGCCGCGTCCCTCGGCCAGTCGATCGGCCAGCGCCAGCTGCGCCGCCACCAGGCCGTCGCGGGCGAGCTGCTCGATCGTCCCCTCGGCGGCGGTCCGGGCGGCCGGCTCGGCGCTCGGATCGTCGGCGGTGCGCAAGGCCAAGCGCAACTGCGCCGGCCCGTCGCCCAGCGCCGCCGCGCGGGCCAGCAGCGCTTCGCCCCGCGCCGGATCCCGTCGAACGCCCGGTCCCTCGAGATGGAGCTCGCCCAGCTCGCGCAGCGCCGCGGGCGAGCTGGCCGCGGCGGCGCGCTCCAGCAGGCGGGCGGCCTCGGCCGGATCACGCGGCACGCCCCGGCCACGCAGATGCAGCGCCGCCAGTTGAAGCTGGGCTTCGATCACCCCCTCGGCCGCCAGCGCGCGCCAGATCGCCACCGCCCGTTCGGTCTCACCCGCCGCCAGAGCCCGCTCGGCCGCCACGAGACGCGGATCCGGCGGCTCCACCTCGACCACGGGCAGGGGCGGCCGAGCCTCCGGGCGGCTCGCGCAGCCGGCCAGTGGCAGGAGCAGCACCGCGACGACGGCGAGCTGGAGGATCTGGAGGATCACCGGGTCGCTCCATGCCGGGTCGGCCGGCGGCTCAGCAAGGTTCGCCCGAGCGCACCCAACGCCGCCTTGAGCCCGGGATCGGCGAGGTTCGCGAGATCGGCCTCGACGAGCCGGTCGAGCATCGGGTCGGGCGGCGGGCCGGCAGCCGCCTCGGGCTTCCGGGAGGGCAGCGAGCGCTGCCGCAAGACCAGCCGGGCGACCGCACGATAACCCAGATGACCGTTGATCCGCTCGATCAGGAGCGGTGCCATGTGCTGCAGCTCGAGCGCCGCCCCCGGTCGCACGGCGAGTTCGAGCGTGGCCCCCCGGCCGGCCGGTCCGCGAAGGGCGATCGGCGTGCAGCGTTCGGCCAGCTCGGGGCCGACGACGAGCGGCCAATCGCCCAGGATGGTCGCTTCGGCCAGCGCCCGGGCCCGGGCCGCCGGGGGCAGGAGCGCCCCCAGAAGCTGTGCCACGCGACAGGCCACCCGGCGCCGCGGCGCGGAATCCTCGGCCGCCGGCTGCGGCTCGCGCTCCGAGGTCGCTCGTGGCGCCACGGGGATCTCGGACGTCCGCTCGCGCCCCCGACCCTCGGCCCTTTCGCGACGGGTTCCCACGCCCTAGCTCTCCGCCGACCGCTGCCGACCGTTCGAACCGTAGCATGGGCGCATCCACCCGACCAAGTCCGCCGCCGCTGCCGGCCCCGGCCGATCAGCTGCGAGCAGCACTGCTCGACTGGTACGATCGAGCGCGCCGAGATCTTCCCTGGCGGGCGCCGCCGGGCGCGTCGGCCGATCCGTGGGCGGTCCTCGTGAGCGAGGTGATGCTCCAGCAGACCACGGCCGCCACCGTGGCGCGACGTTTCCCGGCGTTCCTCGCCCGCTTTCCCACCCCGGCCGCGCTCGCCCGGGCGGAGCCCGAGGCCGTGCTGCACGCCTGGCAGGGGCTCGGCTACTATCGCCGCGCGCGAGCCTTGCAGGCCTGTGCCCGGGCGATCGAGGCCGAACACGGCGGTCGAGTGCCGGACGATCCGGCGAGCCTGGCCCGGCTTCCCGGGTTGGGCGCCTACACCGCCGCGGCGGTGGCGGCGATCGCCTTCGATAGACCGGCACTGCCCGTCGACGGCAACGTGGTGCGGGTCGGCGCGAGATTGCTCGCCCTCGAGGCGCCGCCCGCCGTGGCACGCCGCCTGGTAGCCGCGGCCCTCGCGCCGCTGGCGCGGGGCACCCGCCCGGGCGATCTCGCCCAGGCGCTCATGGATCTGGGGGCGCTGGTGTGTCGCCCGCGGGCTCCTTCTTGCCCAGGCTGCCCGTGGCGGACCGCCTGCCGCGCCCACGCGGCCGGCACGGCCGAAACGCTGCCGCTGCGGCGAACTGCACGGTCGCGCCCCGAGGCCACGACCGTGGCGTTCCTGTTGCGCCGCGCGGACGGGGCGATCCTGCTGCGCCGCCGTCCCGAGGGGGGCATCCTGGGCGGGATGATGGAGCTACCCTGCTCGCCCTGGGGGCCGCCGGCACCGTTGGACGCGCATCTGCGCTACGCCCCGCAAGAGGGGCCTTGGGAGCCGGTAGCGGGCGAGGTGTGCCACGTCTTCACTCATCTCGTGCTGCGCGCCCGGCTCGTGCGTGCCGAGGCCCGCCGCGCGCTCGACGGCGCTTGGTTCCGGCCCGAGGAGCTGGACCGGGCGGCGTTGCCGACGCTCACCCGCAAGCTTTTGCGATTGGGTGGGATCGAACCACCGGCCGCAGCCTGACCGCAACCTGACCGCGGCCGGCCGGCGGCCGGGCCGTTTCACGCTCGACCTCGGTCGATCGCGACCGGCGCCGTTCCGGTCTGTGAGCGACAGGTGTCGCGCGGGCGCCATGCTCGGCCTTCGAGCGCGGCGGTCCCTCAGCGTCGACCGCTGCCGAGCAGCTCGCGCAAGCGGCGATAGAGCTCGGCCGCCGGCCGACCCGTGGCCGCCGCCACCTCCCGCGCCGCGCGCCCGGGGGGCAGCCGGGCCGCCGCTTCCCGCAAGGCGGTGTCGACGGCCTGCGCGTCGGCCGCCGTCCCCGTCTCCTCGGGGGGGCCGATCAGGACCACGAGCTCGCCGCGTGGTGGCGGCTCGCCGGCGAACGCCCGGGCCAGCTCGGAAAGCCGGCCGCGGCGCAGCTCCTCGTGGCGTTTGGTGAGCTCGCGCGCCACCGCCGCCTCACGATCGCCCAACAGCTCGGCGGCGTCCGCCAACAGCTCGGCCAGCCGTGGCCCGCTCTCGAACAGAACGAGGGTCGCCCGCAGACCCGCGAGCGCGGCGAGCTCGCGGCGTCGGCCCGCTCGCCGGGGGGGCAGGAAACCGGCGAACAGGAACCGGTCGGTTGGCAGCCCGGCGATCGACAGGGCGGCGATCGGGGCGCAAGGCCCGGGCACCGCGCGCACCGGCACTCCGGCCTCCCATGCCTCGCGCACCAGCTTGTAGCCCGGGTCGCTGACCAGCGGCGTGCCCGCGTCGCTCACCAGGGCCAGGGCCTGGCCCTCGCGCAACCGGCGCACGATCTCGGGGCGCACGCGCGGCGCGGTGTGGTCGTTGTAGACGACCATCGGTCGGTCGATCCCGAACCGGTGCAAGAGCCCACCGGTCACCCGGGTGTCCTCGCAGAGCACGGCGTCGACCGCGCCCAGGACGGCGATCGCCCGCTCGCTCAGATCACCGAGATTGCCGATCGGCGTGGCCACCACGTAGAGCCCGGGCGCCAGCCCCTCCGATGTAGGCCTGCTCGTCCCCCGCGTGCGATCACGTTTACGAAGCGGCCCGTCTCGACTAGCGTCGACCGCAGCGTCCGCGTCCCGGCCGCGCAGCTCGGCTTCCTCCATGCACCGCTCGCGCCGCTCCGCCCTCCTGCTCGTGGCCCTCCTCCCCTTCGTCGGCTGCGTTCCGGCCAAGCAAACCACGCCCACCGCCCCCCCGCAACCGACCCGACCGGCCGCTCCGGAGGTCCGCCCGCTGCCGCCACCCCCGCCACCCGGGCCGATGGTGGCCGGGCTGCTCGTGCCGCTCACCGGCAAGGACGCCGCGCTCGGTCGCGACCTCTTGGACGCCGCCCAGCTCGCCCTCTTCGACGTTCCGTCCACCGATCTCGAGCTCGTGCCGCACGATACCGGGAGCGGCCCGGACGGCGCGCGCGAGGCGGCGCGGTCGGCACTGGCCGGCGGTGCGGAGCTCCTGATCGGACCGCTCCTCGCTTCGGCCACCGCGGCCGTGGCCCCGCTCGCTCGCGAGCGGAATCGGCTCGTCTTGTCCTTCTCCAACGACGCCGGCGTCGCCGGTGGCGGTGTGTTCGTCCTCGGCTGGCGCCCCGAAGAGCAGGTCGAACGGATCGTTCGGCACGCGCTGGAGCAGGGTTGGCGACCGTTGGGCCTCTTGGCCCCCGACGACGGCTACGGCGAGCGCGCGCTCGGCGCCTGGCGGCGGACGCTCGGACCGCTGCGCGAGCCGGCGGTCGAGGCGGTCGGCATCTACCCGTCGAGCGGGGACCCGGCCGCCGCCGTGCGCGGCTTCGTCGAGCGTCACGTCCGGCCGGGTGGAGGGACCGTGGGCCCACGAGCGGATGCGATTCTCCTGGCCGATGGTGGGTTGCGGCTGCGCCAGGTGGCGGCGCTTCTGTCCTTCTACGGCGTCGAGCCCGGCTCGACCCGCCTGCTCGGGACCCGCTTGTGGCTCGACGATCCGGCGATCCCGCGAGACCCCACCCTGCACGGGGCGCGTCTGGCCGCACCGGATCCGGCCGCCGAGGCCGGCTTCCGACGCCGCTTCGCCGCCGCGTTCGGCCGCGAGCCGCAGCCGCTCGCGGCGGTCGCCTACGACGCGGTGATCGCCGCGGCCGCCGCCGCGCGTGGGGCGTCGCGCCCGGACCGCGAGGCGCTGCTCGCCCCGCAGGGCCACGAAGGTGCCCTGGGCCGCTTCCGGCTGCGTTCCGATGGTCTGGCCGAGCGGGCCCTGGCGGTGCTGGAGCTCGCCCCGGACGGTGTGCAACTCGTCGAGCCGGCACCGTTGCGTCTCGCCGGAGCGGAGCGACGCGACCGGGTGGTGCAGGCTCGCGCAACTCATTAGACAATCTCCTTGGTTCGTTATCGACCAGTAGTTTACAGCCGCCGATCGGCACGTTAGGTTCGGGGCCTCGCTGCGCGGGCTCGCGAACGGACAGGGGGCATGGCCGGCGGCGCCGAGGCATCTTCACACGACCGTGTGCCCGGCCTCGAGGAGGCGGAGGTCCCGTTCCGCCCCCGGGCGGCGGTGGTCACACTCGACGAACATCGCCGCCAACTCACGCTGGCGGCGGAGCCGGCGCCGATCGCGATCCGCTCCGAGGAGATCTGCCGGGTCCTGATCGTCTCCAGCGAGGAGGAGAGCTTCACCTTGGTACGCGATCTGCTCGCGCGCGCCGAGCCGCCGATCTTCCGGGTCGACTGGGCGGCGAGCGGCGAGGCCGGGTTACGCCGTTTGGCCGCCAGCCACTACGACGTGGCGCTGGTCGACGAGCAGCTGCCGGATCGCGACGGGGCGTCCTTCGTGCGGGTGGCCCAGCGGCGCGGGTTCCGCACGCCCGTGGTGCTCTTGAGCGAAGATCTCGACCAGCTCGATCCCCACACGGTCGTGGCCCTGGGGATCGGCGATCTGATCGCCAAAGAGGAGCTCGAAGTCGGTCGGCTGGTCCGCTGTCTGCGCTTCGCGATCGCCCGCAAGGCCCAGACCGACCGCCTGGATCATCTGGCGCAGTACGACGACCTGACCGGTCTCGCCAATCGGGCGCTGCTGCGCGATCGACTGGTCCGTGCGCTGGCCGCGGCCCGTCGCCATCGCACCCAGGTGGCGGTCATGGTCCTCGACCTCGACGGTTTCAAAGCCGTCAACGACAGCCTCGGGCACGCCGCGGGCGACCGGCTTTTGGCCGCGGTCGCCGAGCGATTGCGCAGCCGGGTGCGCGAGACCGATACCGTGGCCCGGCTGGGCGGCGACGAGTTCGCTCTGGTCATCGAGGACCTCGGTCGACCCGAGCACGCGACCCTGGTCGCCCGCAAGCTGCTCGATGCCCTGGAGCCACCGATCCGGCTCGACGACCACGAGGCACGGGTCGGTGCCAGCCTCGGTGTAGCGCTCTACCCGCGCGACGGCGACGATCCGGCCGAACTCTTGCGGCTGGCGGATGCCGCCATGTACGCCGTCAAGGCCGAGGGGGGGCGAGGCTGCCGGTTCCACGACGCGCGGCTCGACCAGCGCATGCATCGGGGGGCCATCCTCGAGAGCGATCTGCGCCGAGCGCTCGAGCGCGGCGAATTCACCCTCCACTTCCAGCCGCAGGTGGCGCTCGGCGAGGGGCCGATCGCCGTGGCCGCGATCCTCCGCTGGCAGCACCCCGAGCTCGGTCTCGTCGAGCTCGACCGGTTCAGAGCGGCGGTCGAGGAGTGCGGCCTGGTCGAATGGTTGAGCGACTGGCTCGTGAGCGTGGCGATCGGCCAGCTGCGCGCCTGGCACGAGCTCGGCCTCGATCCGCCGTTGAGCCTGCCGGTCTTGTCGCGCCGCCAGCTCGCCTGGAGCCGGCTGGGCGAACGGGTCGCCGCGGCGCTGCACGACGCCGGGCTGGCGCGCTCGACGGTCGAGCTCGAGATCGAGGAGCGGCTCGTCAGCGAGGACGTGCTGGCCGGCGGCGCCGGGCTGCGCGCGCTCGTGCAGCACGGCGTCCGGCTCGCCGTCGAGGGGTTCGGCGCCGGCCCCGCTTCGCTGCGCGCGTTGCGCGACGCGCCGATCCACACACTCAAGCTCGGCCGCGAGGTGTTGCGCGGCGTGCCCGAGGATCCCCGCCGCGCGCGGTTCCTTCGCGCGCTCGTGCGCTTCGCCAAGGAGCTCGGCTTGCGGGTGGTGGGCGAGGGGGTCGAGCCGGGGCCTCAGCTGACCCTGCTCGAGGAGATCGGCTGCGATGCGGTGCAAGCCGTGGCCAGCTGTCCCCCCTTGGCAGCCGATTCCTTTACCGACTGGCTGCGGCAGGCGGCTCGATCGAGCGTCGCCCCGGTCTCCGGCTGAACCCCGTTCCTCGCTTGGCGCCTCCGCGTGGCCGTCCGGGCCCGTCGCGACGGGCGTGCTATCGCGCACCTCCGCCAGGTGGGTGGATCCCGGCTTCCCTGGCTTCCGGGCGGTCGCCTCGGGCCGATCGCGGATCGGGGGAAGGCATCCCAGCCGCCGAACCGGTCGCGCCCGTATGCGCTGCGGGAATCGCACCCGGCCGACATGCGGTCCGGGCCGTCACCAGCCGCCCACTCGGCAGCCGATGGCTGCAGCGGCCGGCTGAAGCCGGCGGCTCGATCGAGCCTCGCCCCGGTCCTCGAACTATCGCGCTCACGTAAGGCGCGGAGATCGGGACCGGCGGTGTGGAGGGAGCGAAGCGGCCGCGGACAGCGAAGGTCATGTTGCGATCCCTTCCCATGGCGAGTCGGGTCTCCGCCCGGGTCGATCTCGTCGCTTCGATCCGGCACGCTCTCGACCACTGCGCGGGCCGTCGGGCGGGCACCGCGCGGGCCCAGCCGTCGGTGGTCGGGCCGCTGGAACCTCCGGTGGCGCACCGCGGGACCACCCGGTCGTGGCGGCGAGCGTGCACGGCTCGGCCCGACCGGCGCGTGTCGGGGGCCCGGCCCGGTCGCCGAAGAACGGCGAAGAAGAACAGCGAAGCTCTCCGGCTCCTCGCTTCCGATGGCGACGGGCGTCCTGGTCCGAGCCGACATCAGCGATCCGCTTCTGATTGCTCTCGATCACCCGGTGGGCTCGGGCGTCGCGAGCCCCGCTGTCCGTGGTCGAGGCTTGCGAGCCCCCGGCGGCGTACCGCGGAACCGCTCCCCGGTCGTGGCGGGGCGCTACGAGCCGAACGGACGCTGGCGCCGACCGGCGGCAGCGGGAGGCTCCACCCGGTCGCCACGGAGCTGCGACTTTTGGCGGTCCCTCTCTTCCGATCCCGAGCCGCGTTCCGACCCCGATCCGTGTCACCCATCCGATCCGGCATGCTCTCGATCACCGGACGGGCCGTCGGGCGGGCACCGCGCGGGCCCAGCCGTCGGTGGTCGGGCCGCTGGAACCTCCGGCGGCGCACCGCGGGACCGCCCTATCCTCGCGGCGAGCGTGCACGGCTCGGCCCGACCGGCGCGTGTCGGGGCCCGGCGCGGTCGCCGAAGAGCCGGCGTCCACCCGGACGATGCGCCGGGGGCGGGCCTCGACAGCACCCTCCTCGATGCCCGTCATTCTCGAAAACCGCGAGGAGTCCGGGGGGCGAACACGGCGAAGAGCGGCGGCGAACGGTCGCCCGGGAGCGCAGAGCGCCGCGGGGCTTTTCGCCCGCGGCGTTCGACGAGCGCCACGGGAGCCCTCGCCCGCGAAGCGCCGGGAGGGGTTTCGCACACGGATCGCGCGTGCGTCTCGACCGGCGCGGGCGGGGCGTCGGGCGTGGTCGATGCGTGATCGCGACCGGGCCGGTCGTCCGCTCCCGCATCGGTGATCCCGCTTCCGTCCGGCACCACCGCCGACGGAGCGACGCCCGTCCAGGCGCGGCGGGAAGGCGGCGACCCCGAGCGCGAAGGACCGCCGCGCCCGCGGATCGAACCAGCGGTGCGAGCGCATCCCCCACACTCGGGCGACGGGACGCCGGGTCGCGGCCTACCGGAGCCACACCCCGAAGCCACATCCGGGCGCGAACAGGGCCGGGAACGGTCGACGCGCGCTACCCGGCGGTCACATGCCTTGCGCCATCTGGAACCGCGCCACGCCAGGACCATGTACCAGTGCGAAGGGGAACCACGGTGGTGCTCAACCTGGTGATCGGCGGGGCCGCGGCCTACGGCTTGGTCGTGGGGGCGCTCTACCTCTTCCAGGACAGCCTGCTCTTTCCGCGGGGTGGGGCCTCGACGCCGGTGTTCGCCCTGCCCGAACGGGCCGAGCGGGTGGTGTTGCGCTCGGCCGAGGGCGATCGGCTCGTGGGCGCTCTCCTGCCGGCCACCGAACGGTCGCGCGGCCTGCTCCTGGGTTTCGGTGGCAACGCGTGGAACGCCGACGATTTCCTGGTCTTTCTCGGGCGTCGCGTGCCCGACCACGACCTCGTCGTGTTCCATTATCGTGGGTACCCACCGAGCGAGGGCCGCCCGAGCGAGGCCGCCCTCCGAGCCGATGCCTTGCAGGTGTACGATTGGGCGGTGAGCCGACTGCGCCCGGAGCACGTGCTTGCCGTGGGCTCGAGCCTGGGTGCGGCGGTCGCCGCGCATCTGGCTGCCCACCGCCCGCTCGACGGGCTCGTGCTGGTGACCCCGTTCGACTCGGTCGAGGCGATCGCCCGCGAGCGGTTTTTCTGGCTGCCGGTTCGGGCCCTCCTGCGCCATCCTTTCCGTGCCGACGAGGCTCTGCGCGATCGCGACCTGCCGGTGGCGGTGATTTTGGCCGAACGGGACGAGATCGTCCCGCCCGCGCGCAGCCACAGGCTCCTGGCGGTGCTCCGGCGACCCGTGCTGGTGGGCACGGTGCCGGGCGCGGGCCACAACAGCATTTACGATCACGAGGCGTTCGACGCGCTGTTGCGCGAGGCGCTGGCGAGGTTGGAGGCGGCGGCACACGGCCCCCCGGCTTCCGCTGGCCGTGAGCTCGCCGGGCCGTACCCGCTCGCTCGCTGACGACCGATCCCGCGTGGTCGCGAGCGGGCCCTCAACGCTGGCCATCCTCGGCTCCCGGGGCGCTCCGCTCGACACCCTCCTGGCGGGGCTCGAGCTTGGCGAGCTCGACTTCCACGCGCACCGCGATCTCACGCAACACGCCATCGAGCGCCGGATCACCCACCGAACCCTCGAGCTCGTCCAACCCCCGCCGCAGCCCTCGTAAGGTGGCCGGGGGCACGTGACCCTCGAGGAGCGCCAGGCGCAGAGCGTCGAGCCCGGCCAGGAGCCCCACGCCGCGGCTTACCGCCCGCCGCCGACGCTCGCCGGGCTCGTCGACCCGCTGCAGCGCCAACAGGGCGTCGAGCCCCGCCACCGGAACGAGCGGGCCGGTTCCGAGCGGGGCGCTGGCCGGCCGTGTCCCCGGGCCGGCCGGCAGCGCCGCGGGATCGACCCAGCCTCGGGCGGCCGCGGGTCCGGGACCGGCGCGGGTCCGCTCGGTCCGCGGCTCCCGGCTCACGGGGGCGACGATCATGGCCGCGATCTCCCTCGCTTCGCCAACCGTGTGCAGGATGCCACGACGAGGTTAAGGAAACGTTACGCGCGCATCGGCGGGTAGGGGTTGCCCGGTGGTCGGCAGGAATTGCCGGGGAGGCGCCGTCGGGGTGCCGTCGAGGCTCGATCCGACGCGGCTGGCTCGTGTGGCACGCAGCTTGCGCATCTCCCGAGCGACCGGTCGCGGTGATCGTCGACCGGGCCGAACCGGGAGCCGGGGCCGTGGTCGAACGACCGGGCCGGCGAGGACGCCCGGCCCACCCGACCGGGCCGAACCGAACGGGAGAGGAACGCGTGAACCGGACGACGAGCGGTCGAGCGCACCGCGCGAGCTTCTCCGGCTGGCCGTGCCGCGTGGCCGGCTGCGTCGTGGGTCTGCTCCTCCTCGGGCTCGCGACCCCGGGTTGGGCGGCCTCGCGGATCAAGGACGTCGCCGATTTCGAGGGCGTGCGGCCCAACGTCCTGGTCGGCTACGGGCTGGTGGTGGGGCTCAACGGGACGGGCGATTCCTTGCGCAACGCCCTGTTCACCCAAGAGAGCCTGGTCGCCATGTTGGAGCGGCTCGGCGTCTCGACCCGCGGTGGCAACCTCAACACGAAGAACGTCGCCGCCGTCATGGTGACCGCCACCTTGCCGCCCTTCGCCCGCCAGGGCAGCCGCATCGACGCCACCGTGAGCGCCGTGGGCGATGCCAAGTCGTTGCTCGGCGGCACGCTTCTGGCGACACCGCTGCTGGGCGCCGACGGTGAGGTCTACGCGGTGGCGCAAGGCGCGCTGGCGATCGGCGGCTTCGAGGCCAAGGGTGAGGCCCAGTCGGTGACCCGCGGTGTGCCCACCACCGCCCGCCTGCCGGGTGGTGCGCTGGTCGAGCGTGAGGTCCCCTTCGCACTGGACTCGCTGCCCGAGCTGCGCCTGGCGCTGCGCAATCCCGACTTCACCACCGCGCAACGGATCGCCGCCGCGATCAACGGACGGATTCCCGGCGCGCCGGCCCGCGCCATCGATTCGACCACCGTGCGGCTGCCGATCCCGCCCGCTTATCGAGGCCGCACCGCCGCACTCCTGGCCGAGATCGAGCAGCTGCCGGTCGAGCCCGACAACCCGGCGCGGATCGTGATCGACGAGCGCTCCGGCATCATCGTGATCGGCGAGAAGGTACGGATCAGCCGGGTGGCGGTCGCGCAGGGCAATCTCACGGTGCGGATCACCGAGACTCCCCAGGTCTCCCAGCCCGAGCCGTTGGCGCGAGGCGAGACGGTCGTCGTGCCGCGCACCACCATCGAGGTCGACGACCAGCGCGAGCGCAAGCTCGCCGTCCTCGAGACCGGGACCACCTTGGATGCCCTGGTCGACGGCCTCAACGCGCTGGGGGTCGGACCGCGCGACATGATCGCGATCATCCAGGCGATCAAGGCGGCCGGCGCCCTGCAAGCCGAGATCGAGGTGATGTGATGGACCTGCGTGCGACGCCCACGGTCACGAACGGCCCGGCGGCGGCCGGCCGGGAACCGAACGACCAACTGCGGGCCGCGGCGGTCGAGTTCGAGGCCGTCTTCCTCTCGCAGATGCTGGCGGGGATGAGCAGCGGGCTCGGGCCCGACGGGCTGTTCGGCAAAGAGCCGTTCGGCAGCCTGTTGCGGGACGAATACGCCCGGTTGCTGGCGCGCGCCGGTGGCGTCGGCATCGCCGATGCCACCTATCGCGAGCTGTTGCGCCTCCAGGAGACCGCCCGGTGAGCGGCTTGGAGCGCATCGCGGTGCTGCTGACCTTGATCGAGCGGCTGTGCGCGGTAATGGCCGAGGAGTGCGCCTGCGTGCGCCGCATGGCGGTCGACCGGATCGCCGAGGTGCAGGAAGAGAAGCGCCTGCTGGCCGAGGCCTACGAGAAGGAGCTCTCGGCCTTGCGCCGCCAGCCGGAGCTGATCGGATCCCTGCCGGTCGAGGCCCGAAGGCAGCTCGAGGAGGGGATGCGCCGTCTGCAGGCCGCGGCGCGCCGCAACGCCGACGTGCTGCTCGCGGCCAAGAGCGTGACCGAACGGCTGCTGCGGCGACTGTCGGAATCGCTCGCCACCGAGTCGCACGGGCCGACCCCGCCGCCTGCCCGTGTCGGGCGGGTGATCGCGGTCGCCTTCGATCGCAGTGTGTGAGGAGCCGACCATGACCCTGACCTCCACCCTGCGAATCGCCCTCTCCGGCCTGCAGACGGCCCAGCGGGCCCTGGCGGTCACCGCCAACAACGTCGCCAACGCCGGCACGGAGGGATACGTCCGCAAGCGGCACGCGCAGGAGGCGGTCGTCTTCGACGGGCTCGGGGCCGGGGTCCGGACCCTCGATCCCCGCCGCGTGGTCGACGAACATCTGGTCGCCGAGCTGCGCTCCCACAACAGCCGACTGGGCCGCAGCGAGATCCTGGCCGAGTTCCTGGGCCGGGCTCAGGACGACGTGTTCGGCTCTCCGGGTGAGGCCGGGCTCGGCATCCACGGCCGGCTCGCCGCCGTGGCCACGGCCGCCGAGGCGCTGGCCGACGATCCGGGCAAGGTCGCCCAGCGGGCGCAGCTCGTCGGGGCCGCCGAGGCGCTGGCCGCCGAGCTCGCCCGCGCCGGTGAGCAAGTCCAACGCCTGCGACGCGAGGCCGACCAACGGATCGCCCAGGTCGTGAGCCAGATCAACGCGGCCGTTGCCGCTCTGCACGAGATCAATCGGCAGGTGGCGAGCGGTCGGGGAGGCCCCGAGCTCGACGACCGCCGCGACCAACTCCTGGCCGAGCTCGCCCGCAAGGTCGACATTTCCACGTACCGGATGGACGATGGACGCATCGGCGTCTTCTTGCGCGGTGGGCAACCGCTGCTCGAGGGCGAGCCGCGCGTCCTGGTCTACGACCCGGCCCCGGCCGTCGCGAGGACGACCCTGTTCGGCCCGATCGGGCTCTACGCGGCGCGTGACGTCGATCCTGCGACCGGTCGACCGCTGCCCGGGGCGCGGGCGGTCGAGCTCGTGACCGCCGGCCTGCGTGCCGAACTGCCGCCCGAGCTCGCCACCGGTACGCCCGACGACGAGGCGCTCCTGATCCGCTCGCGGATCTCGGGAGGCGAGCTTTCGGGCTTGCTCGACGCGCGTGATCGCCTCCTTCCCGAGCTCGCCGACCAGCTCGACGAGCTGGCCCGCATCGTCCACTACGCCTTGAACGCCGCGCACAACGCCGGAACCGCCTGGCCGCCGCCCGAGAGGCTCACCGGCACGCGACCCGAGGACGGGACCTTCGATGCCGCCACACGCGAGGGAACCGCCTGGCTCGCGGTGATCGACCGGCAAAGCGGCCTGACGCTGCACACCGTGGCGATCGATCTCTCGGCCGATCTCGCCACCCTCGTGGCCCAGCTCGACGCCGATCTGGGTGGCTACGGCGATGCCGCGCTCGACCCCGACGGGCGGCTGGCCATCACGCTGGGTCAGGGTCTCGGGATCGCGCTCGCCGACGGCGACGGGCGGATCACCGTCGAGGACGCCGCCGGACGCAGCTGGGTGTACGGCTTCTCGCACTATTTCGGCCTCAACGATCTGCTCGTGGCCGAGCCCGGCCGGCCCACCGCGCTCGTGGTGCGACCGGAGCTGACGGCCGATCTCGGGCGGCTCGCCACGGCGCGACTCGACGTCGATCCCGGCCCGCCGCCGCTCGCGACCCTGGGCGGGGCGGGCGACAATCGCGGTGCTCAGGGGCTGGCCGCGGCCTTCGCCCGCAGCGTGACGACGATCGCCCGGGGGGCGTTGGGAGGTCGTGACGTCACGATCGGCGCGTACGCGGCGGACGTGCTCGGTCTCACGGCCACCCGTGCCGCTCAGCTGCGCGACGTCGCGGATGCCGATCGGGTGATGCACGAGGCCTTGTCGGTGCGGTCGGCCGAGGTCTCGGGTGTGAACATGGACGAGGAATTGGCCCGGCTCGTGCTCTACCAGCAGAGCTACACGGTGGCGGCGCGGATCGTCCAGATCACCGACCGGCTGTTCGACGAGCTCTTGAACATCCGCCGCTGAAGGAGTGGGGCATGACGGCGCGCATCGGCGATCTGGCCCATCACCAGCGCCTGACCACGCTCGTGGTCGAGACCAACAAGCGCATCCGCGACGCGCAGCTCGACATCGCGAGCGGGGTGCGCGCTCGGCGCTGGGACGAGATCGGCGACCGCGCGGCGTTGCTCGTGTCGACCAGGGAGCAGCGCGCTCTGGTCGAGCGGCTGCTGGCCGAGAACGAAAAGGTCCGGAGCCGCCTCGCGGTCGTGGACGCGGCGCTCGGCGGGATCGCCGAGCTCGCCGAGCGGTTCCGCACGCTCCTGGTGGCACGCCTCGGCGAGCCCGGGCGGAGCTCGATCCCTCTGGACGTCGAGGTGGATCAGATGGCCAAGGAGCTGGCCTCGCTTCTCAACCGGCAGGTCGACGGTGCCTTCCTCTTCTCGGGTAGTCGGACGGACCGCCCGGCCGTGGCCCTGCCCGATCCCCTGCCGACGGAGGCCGATCCGTCGCTCTACTACCTCGGCGACAGCGTCGAGCTCTCGTTGCGGGTCGGTCCCGATCTCGAAGTTCGCTACGGTACGACCGCGGCAGCGGCACCCTTCGCCGAGCTGTTCGCCGCCCTGGGCCTCGCGCGCGAAGCCCATCTGGCCGACGACCGGGCGGGCCTCGAGGAAGCGCTCACCTCGGCCTCCGCCGCTCTCGAGGGGGTGGCCGACGAGCGCGGCCGGCTGGGCGTGGTGGCGGCCCGGCTGGAGAGCATCGCCGAAGGCCAGCGGGGGGCGCTCGTCGAGTTGGGCGAGCTCGCAAGCGCCATCGCCGACACCGATCTGGCCGAGGCCGCGAGCCGCCTCGCGCGCGATCAGTCGCTGTTGGAGGCCACCTACCTGGTCGTGGCGCGGCTCGCCCAACTGAGCCTCGCCGATTATCTGCGCTGAGCCCGCAGCGTTGGCGAAATCTTAACCATTCGGGCGTAGGGTGACGCCGGTTGGTGCGGTGCAGGAGACCCGAGATGGACCTCTCTCCCTCGAGCCCGGTCGCGGCCGCGACCGACGCGCGACCCGGGGCCCCCGGCGCGGCGCCCGATGCGGCGGCCTCGCCTCGACCCGGCCCGTCCCGAGCCGACGAGGTGAGCTGGCCGGCCGCGGGGGATGTGGCGACGCGCTCCGCCGCGGTCGCTCGCAGCAGCGGTGGAGAGACCGGTGCGCCGGTCGCGGACCCGTCGGCGACGGCGAACGACGCCGACGAGCCCGTCGGCCGGCTGCTCTTTCCGGCCGGCCTGCCGGGCTTCCCGGACGCTCGCCGCTTCCAGCTGCGGCCTTTGGGAGCGGGCGAGTTCGCCCTTCTGGAGTCGGAGGAGCGGGACGGCCCGCGCTTCGTCGTGCTGCCGGTCGCCGACCCGGCCGCCGTATTCGGGCCGGCCGGCGTCGCCGAGGCTGCCTCGGCAGCGGGGGTGGCCGAGGTGGACCTGGCGTTCCTCGCGATCGTCACGCTGGCGAGCGGGGCCGTGGGCCGTGCGGCCTTCGTCAATCTGCGCGCGCCGATCGTGGTCGACACGATCGGCCGCACCGCCCGCCAGATCGTGCTCGCCGACCCGCGCCTGCCTCTGCGCCACCCCTTGGAGCTCCGCGCGGCCGCTTGATCGCCACGGGTCCGCGGCGCCGTGCCGGGCCGGCACCGCGCATGGGGAGCGGGTAGGGCACCGACCGCCGAGGCGCCGGCTGCCGGCCGGCGACCGCCCTCGCCGAGCACGGGTCGGGGACGTCCCGCGGACTCGCCGGCGGCTCGGGGCGTGCCGACCGAGGACCGGCGGCGGTCGGGCTCGCGATCACGAGGCGACCTGGATCGCACCGCCCGGCGGCAGCCGTCCCTTCCCGGGCGGTGCCGCGCGCGGGCCCCGGCTGGTGGCGAGGAGGCGGGGTGCAGGCATCGGAGACGCCACCGAGCCGGTCCCGCGACGCCGCGGCGCGGGCCGGGGCGGTGAACGGGGCGCACGGATAGGCGAAAGCCCCGGGTCGGTCTGCTCGGGAGCGGTCCGCGCGTCGGTCCGGCCGAGCGAAGGCCGCCGCACCGGGAAAGAGGGCGGCGGTGAGGGCGCCGGCGTGGGCCGGGGCCGCCTCGCCCCGCTGCCGCCGTCGGACGGAGCGGATCCAGCCCCCGAGCGCCGACGAAGCCGCGGGCGAGCCAAGACGGCCGAGCCGGTCGCGCCCGCCGTGATCGCGAGCGGGGCGAGACGAGGGTGGGGTCGGGATGCTAGGAGCCGGCCCGTGCACGACCCCATCCTCTCGGAACCCGGCGCACCGATCTGGGTGCTGCTCGGCGACAAGGCCGGTGACAATGCGCAGGTGTTGGAGCTCGCCCGCGCGATCGGCCTGCCCTTCCGCGTCAAACGGCTGATCCCGCGTCCCGAGTGGGTGCTGGGCAAGCCGCGCTTCCGGCCCACCTTGGATCATCTCGATCCCGCGCGCGGCGACCCCCTGGAGCCGCCCTGGCCCGAGCTCGTCTTGACCATCGGCCGGCGTCCCTCGATGGCCGCGCTGTGGTTGGCCGAGCGTGCCGAATGGCGTACCCGTCTCGTCATCGTCGGGCGGCCCAAGCGCTGGCCGGAGCGGTTCGCGCTGATCGTGGCACCCCCGCAATACGCCGTGCCCGACGGGCCGCGGGTGGTGCGACTGCGGCTGCCGCTTTTGCGCCCCGATCCCGAGCGGCTGGCCCGCGCGGCCGAGCGCTGGGCGGCGCGGTTCGCCGATCTCCCACGCCCGATCACCGCGGTCCTGGTGGGCGGGGAGACCAAGCCGTTCCGCTTCGACGCCGAGGTCGCTCGCGACCTGGCGGCCTCGCTTGCCCGGTTGCGGTCCCGCGACGGGGGCACGCTCTACGTGACCGCCAGTCGGCGCACCGGGGCCGAAGTGGTCGAGGCGCTGGCCGGGGCCCTCCCGAGCGGCAGCTGCTTCTACCGCTGGCGGGCCGAGGATCCGCCCGAGGTCAATCCCTACGCGGCGCTGCTGGCCCTGGCCGACCGGTTCGTCGTGACCGGTGACAGCGTGTCGATGATGGTCGAGGTGGCCCGCCTCGGTCGACCGCTGGCGATCGCGCCCCTGCCGGTTCGCCGCGACCTCGCGACCCGCCTGCAGCGCGGGTTCGCCCGCGCCCTGGCGCCGGGCGGGCCGGCCGCGGCCGTGGGGGCGCTGACCCGCCGGCTCGGCCTCGTGGGCTTTGCGCGCGATCTAGAGGCGATCCACGAGCTCTTGATCGCCGAGGGCCGTGCGGTGCGGCTGGGCGAGCCGTTCCCGCCCCCGCGCGAGCCGCCTCCCGACGAGCTGGATGCGGTGGCGGCGCGGGTGCGCGCACTTCTGAGCCCACCCGGCCTCACCGGCCCGCCCCAGCCGACCGGCGGGCGTCCCACGGCGGCCCGACCGGCCGGTACCGCCTCCGGGGCTTGAGTCACTCGGCGGCCGCCGGTCGTGCCGCCCAGGTCGGGACGAGGCTCGGCCGCTGCGCGGTCGGCAGCCGGATCCCCAGCACCACGGCGGCGAGTGCCGGCAGGAACAGGAGGGTCACGAGCGTGCCCACGAGCGTGCCGCCGATGAGCACGACCGCGAGCGGTCCCCAGAACGTGTCGAAGGCCAACGGCACGAAAGCCAGCGCGGCGGCGAGTGCCGTGAGCAGGACCGGCCGGGTCCGCTGGACCGTGGCCTCGATCAGAGCGGGTGCGGCCGGTAGCCCCCGCGCGCGATTGTCCTCGAATTGCTGGACGAGGACGAGCGTGTTGCGGATCAGAATGCCGGACAGGCCCACCAGGCCCAGAAGCGCCACGAAGCCGAACGGCAGGCCGGTGAGGAGGAGGCCGGCGGTGGCGCCGATCGCACCCAAGGGTGCGGTGGCGGCCACCAACAAAAGCCCCCGGAAGCGGCGCAACTGCATCATGATGGCGGTGGCGAGGAGCAGCAGCATGATCGGCTGGACCGCCCGGATCGAGGCGTCGCCCCGCTCCGACTGCTCGACCGTACCCGCCATCTCGATCCGGTGACCGTCGGGCAGCCGCTCGCGCAACGGGGCGAGCGCCGACCAGATCGCTCGCTCCACGTCGGGTGCCTGGGCACCCACGGGATCGGCCTGGACGCGGACGAAGGGCTCACGGTCGATCCGCCGGATCACGGGCTCGACGAAGCGGGGCACGAGACGGCCGAGCTGGGCCACGGGTGCGGCCCCACCATCGGGGAGGGGGACGAGCAGGCTCTCGAGATCGTCGCGGAAGGCCGGGTCGGCGCGCAGCACGATCGGCACGCTGCGGGTACCGATGCGGGCTTGCGCGACCTCCCGGCCGGAGACCGCCAGCTCCAACCGCCGGGCGAGGGTCAGCCGGTCGACACCGAGCTCGATCAGCCGTTCCTCGTCGGCTGCGAAGGTCAAATCGAGCGCCCGCTCGCCGCCTTCGAGATGCGGATCGAGCAGGTTCGGATGGCCCGCCATCACCGCGCGGATCTCTGCGGCGAGCGCGCGCGAGCGGTCGGGATCGGGGCCGCGGGCCCGGAACGCCACCGGCCAGGGCACGGGCGGCCCGTAGAGGAGCGTGGTCACCCGTACCCGCGCTTCGGGGACCGCCCCCGCCGCGATCCGCTCGCGTAGCGCAGCGATCACCCGGTCGCGCTGGTCGGCGTTCCCGGTCACGGCGACGATCTTGGCGAAGGCCGGATCCGGTAGCTCCGGGTCGAGGGCGAGGAAGAAGCGGGGCGCGCCGGCGCCGACGAAGGTGGCGAACACCTCGACCTCGGGATGCTCGGCCACGAGGGCTTCGACCTTGCGGGCCGCGGCCAGCGTGGCGGCGATCGAGGAGCCGGGCGGCAACTGGATGCCGATCAGCACTTCCGGCCGGTCCGAGCGCGGGAAGAACTGCTCGGGCACGAACCGGACGAGGCCCACCACGGCGAGCGCCAGCGCGGCGAAGGTCGCGAGCACCACCGAAAGCCGGAAACGCACGCAGCTTTCGACGATCCGCCGCCAGATGCGGTAGATCGGCCGGTCGTAGGGATCGTGCGGCGTGGTGGGGGCCCGCAGCAGCAACGTGCCCAGTACGGGCGTGAAGACCACCGCCACGAGCCACGAGACGAGCAGCGCGATCGCCACCACCCAGAAGATGTTCCCGGCGTATTCGCCGACCCCGGACTTGGCGAACCCGATCGGCACGAAGCCGATCGCCGTGGCGAGCGTCCCCCAGAACATCGGGCCGGCGGTCACCGTCCAGGCATGCGCCGCCGCGGCCGCCCGCTCGAGGCCCTCCTCGAGCTTCACGAGCATCATCTCGATGGCGATGATCGCATCGTCGACCAGGAGCCCGAGCGCGATGATGAGCGCCCCCAGCGTCACCCGATCGAGGCTCGTGCCCCAGGCCAGCATGATCACGAAGGTGACCCCCAGCGTGAGCGGCACGGCCGTGCCGACGACGAGGCCGGCGCGGGCACCGATCGCCAGGAAGCTCACCAGCACCACCACCGCGACGGCGATCGCGAACTTGGTCTCGAACAGCCGCGTGGCCCGCTCGATCGCCCGCGACTGGTCGGTGACCCGGGTGAGCGTGAAGCCGGCCGGGAGCCGACCGCGGGCCTCGGCCAGGAACGCCTCGATCCGCTGCCCCAGCGCGAGCCCGTTTTCGCCCCGGGCCATCACCACGCCGAGCAAGACGGCGTCCTCGCCGTCCACGCGGACCAGGAACGCCGGTGGATCCTCGTAGCCGCGGCGGATCGTGGCGAGCTCGCCCAAGGGGATGGTCCGCTCGCCCACCCGCACCGGGACCGAGGCCAGGCTCTCCGGGTCGAGCACCGTCCCGCTCGCCTCCAAGACGAGACGCGGGCCCGCGGTCTCGAGGAGCCCCGCCCCGGCCGACTGGTTGGCCCCGGCGATCGCCGCGGCGAGGGCTTCGGGATCGAGCCCGGCGGTCGCAAGGCGCACCGGATCGTACTCGACGAACAGCCGCTGCGGTCGCTCGCCCAGAAGCTTGGCCTTGGCCACGCCGGGCAGACGCGCAAGGGCGTCGCGCAGCTTTTCGGCCTCTTCGACCAGGAGCCGGTGAGCCGATCCCGGAGCGGACAGCCCCAGAAGCGCGAAGTAGACGTCGGAGAACTCGTCGTTGACGAACGGTCCCCGCACCCCGGCCGGCAGCTCGCGGGCCAGATCATCCATCCGCTTGCGCACGACCTGGAAGCGCCCTTCGATCTCGCGCGAGGGCACGTAGTCCTGCAGCTCGACGGTGACGTCGACCCGGCCCGGCCGGGCGATCGTCTGCAACCGGTAGAGATCGGCCGTGTCCTGCAGCCGCTTCTCGATCGGATCGGCCACCTGGCGGACCATGGTCTCGGCCGAGGCGCCGGGCCAGAACGCGCTCACCACCGCCACCCGCACGGTGAAAGCTGGATCCTCGGCCCGGCCCAGACGAAGGAACGCCAGCGCGCCGGCGATCGCGAGCACGATCGCGAAGAACAGCGTGAGCTGCCGTTCGCGGACCGCCAGGGCGGAGAGGTTGAAACGGCTGCTCACGGCACGACCCGCACCGGATCGTTCGCGTGCAGCCGATGCGTGCCCTGGGCGACCACGAGGGTCCCGGGCGGGAGGTCGGTCTCCACCCAGGCGGCCTCGCTCACCACCCGCACGACCCGCACCGGCCGGGGCGCGACCCGCCCGTCCCGGACCACCCACAGCGCGGCGTCCCGATCGTGCGCGAAGAGCGCGGCGAGCGGCACCTGCAGCCGATCCGAGGCCGGCTCCCGCAGCTCGACCAGCAGCGAAGTACCGACCGGCGCCGTCTCCGGCACACCCTCCAGGCGTAGGCGGGCCCGGAAGGTGCGGCTCTTGGGCTCGGCCGCCGCGGCCAGCTCGCGCAGCCCCGCCGTCACCGGCTCCTCGAAGCCGGGCAGGAACGCCCGCAGCTGGGGGGCGGCCGCGAGCGCGGCACGACGGGTCTCGGGGACGAACAGCTCGGCCTCGCGCGGCCCGTCCAGGGCGAGCGTGACGACCACGCGGCCCGCCGTCACGACCTCGTGGACCTCCCCCAGTACCTCGGTCACGATGCCGTCGGCCGGCGCGCGCAACGTGGCGTGCTGGAGATCGAGTTTCGCGAGCTCGAGCCGCGCTTGCGCTTCCCGCAGTCGCTCGCGTGCCGCCTCGGCAAGCGCGCGGGCGCGCTCGGCGTCCTCGACGGCGATCACCCGCCGGCGCCCCAGCTCCTCGCGTCGGGCCGCTTCGCTGCGGGCCAGCTCCGCTTCCGCTCGCGCTGCGGCGACCGCCGCCTCGGCCGCCTCCAGGGCCCGCTCCAGCTCGCGAGCATCGAGCCGCAGCAGCACCTCGCCCGCGCGCACGCGCTGGCCGGCGCGAACCTCACGGCTCGCGATCTCGCCGCCGATCCGGAAGGCGAGCGCGAGCTCGCGCTCGGCGCGCAGGACCGCGGGCAGCCGAAGCGACGCAGGCTCGGCCGGTGCCAGGGCCACGACCCGCACCGGGACCGGAGCGGGCGGAGGAATGTCGGTGCCGGTCTCGCCGGCCGCGTCGCAGGCCGCGAGCAGGGCCGCCACCAGGAGGGGCGCGAGCCGTCGCGCAGCGAGCAAGGGGCGGAGGGTCGAACCGGTGGCGGTCATGGGTCGCCGAAGCTCTGGGGGGATCGTCCGTTCGAGGCTCGCATCGGGTGGTGCGAGCCGCTATATGGGTGAACGTGAGCGTTTCGGAAATCCCCCGCGGCGAGGTGCGCAAGCGACGTGGTCGGCGGCCCGACCCGCAGCGCTCGGACGCGATCCTGAGAGCGGCCCGGGAGATCCTGTTCTCCGGCGATCCGGCGGCCTTCACCATGGAAGGGGTGGCGGCCCGCGCCGGGGTCGGCAAAGCCACGCTCTATCGCCGCTTCCCCGATGTGGAGGCGTTGGCCCGGGCGGTCGTCGTGGCCGAGCGCGAGGCCATGCTGGAGGCGCTGCGCGAGCCGGCGGAGGGCGCGCGGCTCGATCCGCGCACGCGCCTCGCCCGGGTCGGGGAGCGGCTGGTGGCGTTCTGCGCGAGCCCGGGCCATCTGCGGCTGCACCGCGCGCTCGCCGCCCATCCGGCCTTGCGAGCCTGGATGGGACCGTTGATCTGGGCCGAGGGGATCCGCGCCACCCGGGGGCGGCTGGCGGCACTGCTGGCCGAGGCCGGCCGGCCGGACCCGGAAGCGGCGGCCGAGGCGCTCATGGGCATCTGGCAGGGGACCTGGCAGCTGGGCGTGCTCCTGGACGCCCGGCCGCCGCCGGATGCGGTCGAGCAGGCGGCGATCGTCGCGCGGGGGCTCGATCTGGTACTCGGATCCGAGCCGGCGGGAGACCGATCGTCGCGCGACCAACCGAGCGGTTGAGCGGTGGTGGCCAGCCGTGCTAGCCGACCCGCGCGATCGACGGGTCCTCGGCTCCGGGACGGTGCCATGAAGCCTTGCGTCTTCGTCCACACGAACCACAAGCAGTACATCGGCGCGCTGGTGTCCGCCTATTCGATGAAGCGGAACTCGCGCTCGCCCGACGCCTTCGATGTGCGCCTGATCGAGCACAAGGACTACCTGGCCTTCTTCGCCCGCTACGAAGGCCGCGAATATCGGCGCGACGGTTCGACCCGCCGTTGGCTCAACGACGATCTGCAGTCCTTCACGCCGCTGCGCTTCACCCCGCCGGAACTCATGGGTTACGAGGGGCGGGCGGTGGTCGTCGATCCCGACGTCTTCGCGGTGGGCGACGTGTGGGAGCTGCTGTCCCGCGACATGCAGGGCAAGGCGATCATGTGCCGCAAGCGTGGCAGCGGCCCGTTCGCGCACTGGGCGTCGAGCGTCATGTTGCTCGATTGCGCCAAACTGCGGCACTGGAAGCTCGAGGAGGACTTCGAGAAGCTGTTCCGGATGGAACGGGACTACAAGGACTGGATGAACCTCGAATACGAGGATCAGTCGACCATCGGGCTGCTCGAGCCGGAGTGGAACGACTTCGACAAGCTGACGCCCGCCACCAAGATGCTGCACAACACGCGGCGGATGACCCAGCCGTGGAAGACCGGCTTGCCGGTCGACTTCGTGCCGGCCGAGCGGTCGATCATCCCGGGTCTGGCGCTGCTCAAGCGGGCGCGGCGCAAGCTGTTCGGCGAATACGCCTTCCTCGGCCACTACAAGCCGCACCCCGACAAGAACCAGGAGACCTACTTCTTCCAGCTCCTGCGCGAGTGCCTGGATCGGGGCATCGTCGACGAGGCGCTGTTGCGCGAGCACATGACCAGGAACCACGTCCGGCACGACGCGCTCGAGCTGGTCGGCCGCGTGCCGCCCCTGCCGAAGGCGGCGTGAGCTTCGTGCGGCCATCCGGGCGGCGGCCCGACGAGCTGCGCCCGGTCACCTTGGAGCCGGGCTGGAGCCGCCACGCCGAGGGCTCCTGCCTCGTGCGCATGGGCGACACCGTGGTCCTGTGCACCGCCTCGGTCGAGGAGCGCGTGCCGACCTTCCTGCGCAACACCGGGCGGGGTTGGGTGACCGCCGAGTACGGTATGCTGCCGCGGGCCACCACCACCCGCGGCGAGCGGGAAGCGGCGCGCGGCCGCCAATCGGGCCGGACGCAGGAGATCCAGCGGCTGATCGGCCGCAGCTTGCGGGCGGTGACCGACCTCGAGCTGTTGGGCGAGCGGCAGATCGTGCTCGACTGCGACGTGCTGCAGGCCGACGGCGGCACCCGCTGTGCGGCCATCACCGGTGCCTACGTGGCGCTCCACCAGGCGCTGTTGGGCCTCGTGCGCAAGGGTGAGTTACCGAGCCTGCCGCTGCGCGAACCGGTGGCCGCGGTCTCCTGCGGCGTGGTCCAGGGGACGGCGCTGCTCGATCTCGACTACGCCGAGGACAGCTTGGCGCAGGCCGACGGCAATTTCGTGCTGTCGGCCTCCGGTGGGGTGGTCGAGATCCAGCTCACCGCCGAGGATCTGCCGTTGCGCGACGAGCACGTGGCGGCGCTGCGGGCGCTCGCCGCCCACGGCATCGCCCAGCTCGTCGCGCTGCAACAGCGCGCGATCGCCGGGTTCTGAGCGACCGTGGCGCGGCGCTTCGAGGGCGATCGGCTGCTGGTCGCCACCCACAATCCGGGCAAGCTCGCGGAGTTCCGCGCGCTTCTGGCGCCCCGCGGGATCACGGTGGTGGGGGCCGCCGAGCTGGGATTGGCGCCGCCCGCCGAGACCGGGGCGAGCTTCCACGAGAACGCGCGGCTCAAGGCCCTGGCCGCGGCGCGGGCGGCGGGTATGCCGGCCCTGGCCGACGACAGCGGTCTCGAGGTCCGCGGCCTGGACGGTGCACCGGGCCTGGCCACCGCCGATTGGGCCGGGCCGGAGCGGGACTTCGCCCGCGCCATGCGTCGGGTGCGCGAGGAGCTCGCGGCCCGCTTCGGCAGCCTCGAGGCGGCCGACCGGCGGGCGGCCTTCGTGGCCGTGCTGTGCCTGGCCTGGCCCGACGGCCACGTCGAGTGCGCCGAAGGTCGGGTCGAGGGCGAGATCGCGATGGAGCCGCGCGGCACCGCGGGCTTCGGCTACGATCCGCTGTTCGTGCCCGAGGGGGAGACCCGCACCTTCGGCGAGATGCTGGCCAGCGAGAAGGAGGCGCTCTCCCATCGCGCCAAGGCGATGCGGGCCCTGCTCGAGGCCTGCTTCCCCTCGCCCGGGGAGGGCAGCGACCGCCGGTCGGCCGAGGGGGCGGGCTGAGCGATCGGCCGTGAGCGGGCGGCGAGCGGTCGCTCGCCGCGCGGGGATGGCACGAGCGCCGCGCCGGGATTGCGCAAGGGGCCGGATCTCGCCATGTTGTCGGGCGCGGGGCCGTAGCTCAGCTGGGAGAGCACCTGCTTTGCAAGCAGGGGGTCGGCGGTTCGAGCCCGCTCGGCTCCACCAAAAAGCAGCGCCGGATCAAGGACTTGCGAGCATAGCGCTCACGGCGCCGCGACTGCCTCGGAGACCCGTGAGCATATCGTGAGCGCGAACGGCCCCGACCGGCTCGCGTCCGCCCGAACCCGCGCCCGAGGCGCGACAATTCGCCGCGGCCGTCACCCGACCGCGACCTTCACCTCGAAGCCGGCCGCCTCGAGCGCATCGGCGAGCCGGCGCGGCGCTCGGCCTCGCCGGTCTCGGCATTGAACCGCGCGACCGCCCGCAGCCGACGGCCGTCGTCAGTCACGAGCACGACCGGGATCACGGTTCCTCACCGCCGGCCGGCGGCCGCCACCCGTCCGCGAGGTCCTGCAGCGCCCGCCGGATTTCGCGGTCGACCGCCGCGGCGGCGTCCTCTGCCCTACACGAGCCCCCCCGAGCTCGGCTTTCACTTGCGGCGCGATCATGAGCAGCCGCTGCTCGACCGCCGCCACGAGCGCGCGCCACGCCCCCGCGACCTCGGCCGTCGGCACGAGCTCGCGCGCTTGCGCCGCCAGCTCGACCTCGCGCAGCCGCGTCCGCACCTCGAGCTCGCGGATCCGCGCCCTTCGCAACGCGGGGTCGACTCGCGCGAGCCGCCGCAGCGAGCGCTCGTTGAAGAGGTTCTCGGGCCGCGGCAGCGAGCCGCTGACGGACTCGTAACTCGAGCCGCTTCGCCTGCGAGACATCGCCGTTCTCCCTTGGGCTTCGCCGGGCTTCGGCCAAATGTTTGCGGTTGCCGCATCGCAAAGTCCCGCGCCCCCCGCACCGCATTAATGCGCCTCCTCTACCAGGACCCGCGGCGGGCGCGCCCGTCACCGCGTCCAGAGCCTCAGGCGCACGTCGAGCGAGCGACGGTCCAGCTCGTCGCCGCGCCACGCCCAGTTCGCTCCCTGCCGGCCCGGCTCGCGCGGCTCGAGCGTGGGCAGACGGGCGAGACGGTGAAGGGGCGCCGGAAGGTCGCCGTAGGCGACGTGCGGCTTCGCCGGCGCGGCCGGCAAGTCCTCTGGCGCCACTCCGTGGCGATCTGTGGCCTCTGTCAGCGCCAGGCAAAGTCGTGCGCGCTCGATCTCGAGCTCGAGGTCGCGGGCGCAGATCGCGGCGACCCGTTCGGCGAGCCCCGGCCACTCGCGCTTCACTTGCTCGGCGTGCTCGCGCATCTCGGCCTCGAGGTCGGCGACGCGGCGCTCGAGGTCGGCCACGATCTCGCGCCGTCGGGCGGCCGCGAGCAGCTCGACGAGCCTCGGCTCGACCGCACGGAGACCTTCGAGCTCGTGGCGCAACGCGGTGGCCTCGGCCGCGAGCCGTTCGGCGGCGGGCTCGTCGCCGCGGGCGATCGCGCCGGCCTGCAGCGCGGCCAGCTCGGCGATCAACGTCCCGAGCTCGTTGATCCGGGCGCGCGTCGCCTCGAGCTTCTGCTCGAGCTCGACCGCGGTCGGCTCGGGCCCGGGCGGCCCGTCAACGGGCGGCGAGGCGGTGGCGGTGTCCGTCGTCATGCCAGGTCTCCTTCATTCCACAGAAAGTCGAAAGGGTGCGCACGGTCTCGCGCAAGCTCGGGTCGCGGGCGCACGGCCGCAGGAGCCGCTCGAGCTCGGGCGCCTCGAGGGTGCCACGCTCGGCCAGCCGGCGGGCGCAACGGGCGAGCGGCCGGCGGTGGCGGTCGAAGAAGGCGTCGAGCGCGCCGAGCGCGATTCCGATCGCCGCGGCGGCGGCGCGGCGGCGCAGCTCGGCGGCCAGCAGGCGCGTGCCCAAGCCGATGAGGCGCAGGTCCTTCATCGAGGCGACACCGTCGCCGGCCGCGATCGCAGCGCGCCACCGCGGGCGCGATCGGGCGCGCGAGCGGACCGCGGCCTCGCCGCTCACGCCCAGCAACATGGCCGCGAGTGCCAACTCGACGGCCGGCAAGCGGCGCAGCGTGCGCGGCTGCGACGCGACCCGAACGTGACCTCGGCGATCGCCGACCGCCACCGCCCAGTCGACCTCGAGGCCGAGCGCAAGCCAAGCGGCCGCGTGGCCGACTTCGTGAAGCGCGAGCGCGAGCCGGACCGGATCCGGCCTCGGCGACGGCCGACACTTCTTAATAAGGCTTCTCATGGCGCACCCCCTCGAGGGCGAGGCACCGCGGCGAGCGAGAGAGCTCGGCGGCGCGGCGATGCAGCCGCCGCGCGAAGCCCGGGTCGCGGCGGGGGAGAGGCCACAGGTCGCCGCCCTCGAGCACGTCGCGCGCGAGCAGCGCGTCGCGGACCGCGGCGAGCCGCCTGAACTCGGCGATCAGCACGTGCTCGACGGCGCCCAACCATGCGCAAAGTGCGACGGGCGGGCGGCAATCGATGAGCCGCGCGCCCTCGAGGCCGACCGCGACCGCAGCATCGACCGCGCATGCCGGCGCACCGTGGCCGATGAGCAGGCGCAGAACGGCCACGTCACCCGCGAGCAGCGCGAGCAGCGCGACCCGGCCGCGCAGGTCGCGCGCGAGCTCGGCGATGCTGACGGCCGGCTCCGTCGCCAGTCGCGCTTGCCAGCCGCAGCCGTCGACGCGCTGCAACTGCAGCCGCACGGGCCGATAGCCGAGCTTCGCCGCGACGACGGCGGCGGCCGCGCCGCGGGCGGCGGCGATCGGCTTCGAGGCGATGACGGGCCCGAGGTCGCCCGCCGGGCCGGCCAGCTCGGCGAGGCGGCGCCGGATCGCGAGCGCCGCCGCGCGGTCGGCCGCGGCCCGCAGCTCGTCGACCACGCTCGTCATCGGCCGCCTCCCTCGAGCATCGCCGCGAGCTCGCGAGCGATGAGCTCGGCCCGCCCGAGCTGCGCCAGGCGCCAGGTCTCGACCGGGCCCAGCTCGCGGCCGAGGAGCCGCTCGGCGAGCCGGCGGGCGTGGTCGAGCTGGCCGATCGCGAACAATCGAGCGGCCTCGCGAAGCGCGTCCGTTCGGCTTTCGGGCGACGGCCCGGCGCACTCGGGCGTCGCCTCGGCGCGATCCGACGGCGGGTCCACGATCGCACGTGTCCCGGGCGTGCGATTCGTGCGATTCGTGCGACTCGGGCCGAAAACCCGCATGTTTGCTGGGTTCTCGAATCGCACGCCCGTGCGATTCGCGTGCGACTCGGCCGGGTCGGAGGCGGAAGAAGCGGGCGGATCGGCGCACGGAGCCTCGGCCGCGGGCCCGAATCGCACGCGAGTCGCACACCCCGTGCGATTCGGCGGACCATCGCAAGTCCTTGAGATATCAAGCGTTTCGGCGTCGGCTGGAGGCCGAATCGCACGAATCGCACGAATCGCACGATCCGCGGATTCGAATTTCGCGAGGGTAGCCTTCACGTCGAAGATCATGGCGCCGAGCCTCCGCCGGTCGGGCGGACGATGCGCCATGCACGCTTGCGCGGCTTGCCACGCACCACGACGCCGGGCTCGAGCGGCTCCAACCAGCCGTGACCCTCGAGGAGGTCGAGCGCGCGCCGCGCCGCCGGGCTCTCGCGCAGCGCTCGAATCGGCGCCCGTCGCACCACGTCGGCGAGCAGAACCTCGGGATGAGGCCAGGACTCCAGAAGCCACCGCCGCAGTCGCTCGGCGCGCTCGACGTCCACCGAGACGGTCGCCGCGTCGGAAAGGCGCACGGCTTCGCTCAGGTAATACTGCGCGAGCTCGATGCCGCGCGCCATATCGGCCAGGTCGACTTCCTCGGCCTGCAGGTCGCGCCACATGGTGAGGACGCCTGCGATCCGAGCCGCTTGCTCGGCCGACTTCGAAGCCGCCGCCGTGACGTGCTCGAGCCGACCGCCGGGCGCCTGCAACTTGTCGACCGTGTCAGAATACTCGATGAGCAACCGCCGGGCCGGCTCCGACAGGCGCAAGAGGCGGGGTCGCAACTCGCGCGTCTCGGGATCCATCGGCAGCGGCGCCCCGAGGATCGCGCGCAGGCGTGCGGCGTACGCGGCGAGGGCTTCGGGATCCGATCGCACGTGCGCGTGAAGTCGAGTGCCGATGGTCGACGGCGGCTCGGCGATCAAGCAACGCGCGAGGAAGCCCATGTCGACCGCCAGGGGATCGCTCAAGAGAGTCGCCGCCGCCAACGGCTGGACCATGAGATGGAGCGCCAGGCGCCGGCCGTAGAGCGTGTAATGCCCGTCGCCGGCCCGAGTTCTCCTGATCGGGTCGCCCATCCACAAGGCGTTGAGCGCGGCCAGCGTCTTCTGTCTGTTCTCCGCGTTCATGGCGTGGCCACCTAAGAACTGGCCGCCTTCATCCGAGAACAGGCCCGCGGACGGCTGGCCTGTCACGAAGAACCGCACGAGGCCCTCGAAGGTGGGCTCGGTGCAAACGCGATCTTCGCTCGGCGGCGCGGCCGGCTCGGGCCCGAGCCGCGCCAGCTCGGCTTCGACGTCCTCCGCCTTGGCGTCCTTCTTCTTCAACGTGGCCAGGATGCGGTCGCGACGGGCGCGCCACGTGGCGTGCTCGTTGGTCCACCGCGTGTAAGCGGCTCGATGCGCGCGGGCGCGCTCCTTCTCGTAATCCTGCAACGGCGCCAACAGCGCGGCATCGCAGGTCGTCTTGCGCTGACCGCTCGACGCGACCGTCAAGATGTACAGGGAGACCGGGCTCCGCCCGGCGAGCGTTTCGACGTCGGCGTGGCCTTGTGTGACGAGTGAAGCAACGGCCAGCGCCGAGGCGGCAGGGATGGCGACGGGCGCCTGCGTGGCGCCGCGCACCGCTTCCACCACCTCGCGCAGCGGCCCGAGGGCTTCGACCGGATACGGCGCCGACGGCGGCAGCTCGCGCACGAGCGGCTCGGGCGCCGCGGCGGCATCGTCCACGGGCCGCAGCTCGACCGGCTCGAGCTCGTGGTCGCGGGGGTCGAAGGCGCGCGCGCTCATGCCGCGCCTCCCGCCACGAGCGGCGCTTCGTGGAACACCATTGCGAAAGTGGCGCGCGCGTGCGCGACGCCGAGGTCGTTGAAGTCGGCACCGGCCGTCGACGGCACGACCACCTCGCCACCGGCGGCGGCGGCGGCGCGGCGGGCCGCCTCGAGGCCGGGCGGGTCGTGGTCGGCGGCGACGATGAGCCGGGCGTCGGGCAGGCGCCGACGTACGCCGCGCGCGACCGCCTCGAGGTTGCCGGCGCTCAGGGCGGCGAGCACGGGCAAGGCGGTGGCCTCGCGGACCGTCGCCGCGGTGGCGGCGCCTTCGGCGACGATCACCACGCCGACGCGGTCGGCCTCGGCGAGGCTGCCGAAGATGCAGGCCAGGCCGGCCACCCGACCATCACGCAGGAACCGCTTGGTGCCGTCGGGCGCGATGGCCTGCAGGTTCCAGAGGCGACCCCCGAGGTCGACGATCGGAACGAGCAGGTGGTCGCCGCGCTGGCGCAGGTGGTGCGGCCCGATCCGCTTGCGCTCGAGGTAGGGATGGCGGGGATCGGCCGGCCGGGCCTGTTGCCAGAGACACCACGCCCGCCGCGCCGCCTCGCGCCACTGGCGCGACTGCTCTTCCTCGGCCCGGCGTCGGGCTTCCTCGAGCCGCCGGCGCAGCTCGCGCCGCTCGGCCTCGCTCGGCGGCGGTCCGTCGGCCCGCCAGGTGTGGGCGACGCCGAGTCGCCAGCTACCGAACATGCCGGCCGGTCGGCCGTCGAGATGGAGAACGTACCAGCCGTTGAGCCGCCCGGGCCGATCGCCCTCGCCTCGAAAGCGGTGCAGGCGACCGTCCGGCACCACCTCGGGCGGCGCGCCGACGCCGGCTTCGACCATGGCCTCGCGGAAGGCGGCGATATGATCGCCGTCACACGTCAGCCGACGGAACGGCCCGCAATCCTGTCCGGGAGATGCGGCGAACGCCGCGTGGGAAGAGCTAACGCCTTGATAGGATTGGGCTGTCTGCCACATGAACACCTCGCACGACGAACACCTCGCAAGAGTGAGTTCCACGGCCGGCCGGGATGCCCCCCGCGCCGGCCGCTTTCGTTTCTCACGCGGCCGGGCGCCGCTCGGTGCGGCTGGCCAGCCAGCGCTCGAGGTCGGCGGCACGAACGCCGATCCGGCGCGGCGACAGGCGAACAACGGGCGGCCCGTCGGGCCGGCCTGCCATGCGCCGCACGGTCGCGATGCCGACACCGAGCAGCTCGGCCACTTCGTCGAGAGCGAGAACGCGATTGGCGGCGGAATAGCTTGTGGGGTGGTGATCCACGGGTGGTTCTCCCGAAAACTCGAACCGTCCACGATAGACCACGAAGCGATTGTGAAGCGGGAGGGCCTCACAAATCTCCGACGGCGCGCCGGTTGTAGAAGAACCGTCGCTCGGCTTCCGGCGTGGTGCCGTACCGCTTCGCCAACGTGCGTGCGACCCGCGCGACGGCGCCGTGCGGCAGCTCGCCGTCCGGCCGACGCACGGCCTCGAGCGCGCCACGCCATGCCGCCAGCCGCTCGGCCGTATCCTCATCCGGCGGGTTCACGATCGCGGCGCCCTTGCACCCGCCCTCGCGCACCTTGATGCCGGTCGTGATCTCGCGCGCCTGCCGCTCGACCTCGAACATCCGGCCGGCCTCGAAGCCTGCCTCGTACGCCAGCGCCACGGCTACCTTCGCGACCGGCGGCAGCTCGAGGGTGCCGAGCAGCCGGCGCAACACGACGAAGCAGCCGCCGGCCACGTAGGGCATGCCGCCCTCGTACTCCGAGCGGCGCTCGACCGCGGCATGGAGCTCGTGCACCTCGCGACCGGCCCCCTCGAGGATCGCGTTCGCTCGCTCGGCCGCGACCGCCTCGGCCAGCTCGCCCTCGAGCAAGCCCAGCGCAGTGGCGAACGCCGACCGTTCGGCTCGCTCTCGGCGCCATCGCTCGAGCGCCGCGCGACCTTCTTCCGTGTCGATGTCGAAGCGCGGCGTCGGATCCTCGGCCCGCGACCACAGATGCGGGCCGATGCGGTGGTCGCGCCGGCTCACGGCCGGCCTCCCGTGAACATCACGACGCGCCCGGCCGGCTCGACCTCGTCCGCCGCCTCGAGCACGAGCTGCGCCCAGGTCTCGAGCGCCGATCGCTTCTCCGCTTCGTAGCCGGCGCGGTTGTAGACGCCCGCCACGCCGCCCTTGTGGCCGGAGACGTGGTTAACGACCGCCTCGATGACGTGCGGCGGCACGCCCGCCTCGGCCATGCCGGTGACCGCGGAGCGGCGGATGTCGTGGATCGTCCACGGCGCGAGCGGCCGGCCGGCCAGCGCGGCGATCCGCCGGTCGAGCGCCGCCTTGGCGCGGCTCCATCCGCTGAAGCCACCGGGACCGCGCCCGAAGATGGCATCGCGCTCGCCGAACCGCGGCCGCGCCGCCAGGATCGCCAGCGCCGGCTCGGAGAGCGGCACGAGATGCGGCCGGCCGTTCTTGCTGCGAGCGGCCGGCAGAACCCAGGCCTCCCGCCCGAAGTCGACCTCCGACCACTGCATGCCGGCCACTTCGGCCCGTCGCGCGCCCGTGAGGATCAACAACCGGACGATGGCGCCGAAGTCGGTGGCCGGATCCGCGGCTCGCCAGACCAAGGCGAGCTCCTCGAGGCCGAGCACGCGATCGCGCGGCGGCGGCGGCGCCGGCGCCCAGGCCGACGCGGTGGGATTGGCCTCGAGGTCGGCGATCCCGCGGCGCATCGCCCAGGCCAGGCAGGCGCCGAGATAGGTCCGGCAGCGGGCCGCGGCGACCGGTCCGCTTTCGCGGGCGATGCCGGCGATCCGACCGGCGACCGTCGCGCGGTCGAGCTCGACCACCGGCAGCCGGTGCCAGTCGGCGAGGTGCCGCTCGAGGTAGCGACGGTATTCGATGAGCGTACGCGGCCGCAGCTCGCGCCGCCGCTCGGCGAGGAACGCTCGCACCACCTCGCCGAACGTGACCGTGCGCGCCCGCGCTCGCTCGGCCTCGGCTCGTAGGTCGCGTCCAAGCTTGGCGTTCGCGACGATCTCGGCCGCGACTTTACGCGCGGTGGCGACGTCGACGGCACCGAGCGTGACGAAGCGCTGGCGGCCGGCGACGCGATAGCGGACGAGGAAGGTGCGCCGCCCGCTGGCGTAGACGCGCAGCCCGAGCCCGGGCGTGGCGGTATCCCAGTGCGTGATCTCGGCCTTGCCGGCCGGCGGGCCGGGCAGCCGGCGGATGGAGGCGTCCGTGAGCCGTGGCATCGTCCGTGAGCATCCCGTGAGCAACAGCCGTGCTCACGGACGGTATCGCATGATCGCTCACGATTGCAACGGACAGACCATCATCGGCCCTCGCAAGATGTCGGCGCAGTCGAAGAGCGTCCGCGACCGCTCGCGATCGCATGGCGTCGCGGATTTGCAAGCAGGGGGTCGGCCGTTCGAGCCCGCTCGGCTCCACCATGAAATCGAGGACGCGAGCGAAGAGGCCCGGTCGCGGCCGGCGAGTGCGTCGGCGCCGTGTCGGCGGCGTGAGCGGCCGGCTCACCCCGACCGTGAGCCCACCGCCTCACCCCAACCGCGGGCCCATGAGCAGATCGGGCAGCCAGGTGGCGAGTCCGGGAAAGAAGCACAGGATCACGATCTGCAGCACCATCAACAGCATGAAGGGCAACGCGCCCCTGAGGATGGTGGGCAGCGGCACGTCCGGGGCGATCCCGTTGATCACGAACAGGTTGAGCCCCACCGGCGGGGTGATGAGGCCGAGCTCCATGTTGAGCGTCAAGATCACCCCGAACCAGACCGGGTCGAACCCGGCATTCTCCAGGATCGGCAACAGGATCGGGGTGGTCATGAGAATGATCGCCGCCGGTGGCAGGAAGCAACCCGCGACCAGAAGCAAGATGTTGATGAAGAACAGTAGCAGCCAGCGGTTGACGTCGAGCTCACCGATCCACTGGGCGATCGACTGCGTGACGTAGAGGCTCGACAGCATGTAGCCGAACAGGATCGAGGTGGCGATGATCATGAGGATCATCGTCGATTCGCGGATCGTCGCCTCGAAGATCGGCCACAACTCGCGCAGCCGCCACATGCGATAGATGAACACGACGAGCACCAGGCACAGCACGGCGCCGACACCCGCCGCCTCGGACGGCGTGGCGACGCCCCCGTAGAGCGCCCAGACCACGCCGACGATCACGAACAGGAAGGGCAGCACGCGCGGCAGGATCGAGAGCCGCTCGGCGAGGGACGGCCCGGGGCCCGTCGCGACCCGTTCGCCGCGCGCGAGGCTCACGATCACCGCCCACAACGCGAACAGGCCGGTGAGCATGAGGCCGGGCACGATCCCGGCCAGGAACAGCCGGCCGATCGAGGTCTCCGAGGCGATCCCGTAGAGGATCATGGTGATCGAGGGCGGGATCAGGATCCCGAGTGTGCCGCCGGCGGCGATGGCCCCGGTGGCGAGATCGGCCGGGAAACCCCGCCGGCGCATCTCGGGAATGCCCATCTTGCCGATCGCCGCGCAGGTGGCGGGCGACGAGCCGGTCAAGGCGGAGAACAGCGCGCAGGCCCCGATGTTGGCGACCACGAGATTGCCCGGCACGCGCCACAGCCAGCGGGCCAGGGCCTCGTAGAGATCGGCTCCGGCCCGCGAGGCGGCGACCGCCGCCCCCATCATCACGAACATCGGGATCGAGACGAGGGTGAAGTCGTTGAGCCCGGCGAAGATCGTATCCGCCAGGTTCCACAGCGCGATCGGTCCGTCGATCGCCAACAGAAAACCGATCGCCACGAGCCCCAGGGCGAAGGCCACGGGCGTGCCGGTGGCGAGCACCAGGATCGTGACGAGCCCGATGAGCAGGCCCAACGACAGCGGGCTCATGCCCCGCCTCCGACCGCCCCGTGCGTCTCACCGGCGCTACCGAAGGCCGGCCGCGCGCCGGTGGCCACACCCCAGATTTCGACGAGATACTGCAACACCAGAAGGAACGAGCCCACGGGCAAGGAGAGGTAGGGGATCCACAGCCGTGCCCGCCACATGGAGGACGTGCGCAGATCGAGGCTCCAGGCCTCCCACCACCATTCGAGCGAGGTGGCGAACAAGACCGCGGCGAACAGCAGGCCGAGGCTCGACGCCAACAGACCCAGCCGGCGGCGGCCGGTCGGACCGAGCGCGAGCGGGACGAGATCGACGGTCACGTGGCCGCGCCGGAGCAGCACGTAGGGGGCGCCAAGGAAGGTGGCGGCGACCAGCGCGAAGGTGGCGAACTCGTTCTGCCAGATGGCCGATCGGCCGAGCCCGTAGCGGACCACGAGCATCTGGCAGATGACGAGCACCGCCGCCAGCAGCAAGCCGACCGCCACGATCCCGGCCAGGCGCGAGAGCGCCTCGACCAGGCGCGCGAACCGTTCCATCGAGGCGGAGCCGGGGTGGAAGCGGGCGGAGGCGTCGCTCAGGGCACGGCGAGCGCCTTCTCGATCAGCTCCTTACCGCCCGGCACCTTCTCGGCGAAGGTCTTGTAGGAGGTCTGACGGGCCACGTCCTGCCACATCTTGACCTGCTCGGGCGTCATCTCGACGACCTGGACGCCGGCCTTCTTGAAGGTCTCGACGAACTGCTCGTCGAGCTTCTTGCTCTCCGCGAAGAAATACTCCTCACTCTTCTTGGCTGCCGCCAGGAGGACCTGTTTCTGGGTGTCGTTGAGCCGCTCGAAGCTGCGCTTGGCGATCAGCACCGGCTCGTACATGAACCAGAGCGCATTGTCGCCCGGAGCGGTGACGCACTTGAGTTGCTCGTAGAGCCGGAAGGAGACGAAACTGCCGGTCGAGGTGTCGGTGCCGTCGGCGACCCCCGTCTGCAGGGCGTTGTAGACCTCGTTGGAGGGGATGTTGATGATCGACGCGCCGGCCCCCGCCCACATCTCGGCGAAGGTGGCACCGGCCGAACGGATCTTGAGACCCTTGGCGTCGGCCGGCTCCAGAATACAGCGGTTCTTGGCGCCGAACGCGCCGGCGAGCCAGGCATCGGCCAGCACCATGATCCCGGCGTCCTCGATGATCTTCTTGATCTCGGCCATGAAGGGCGAGTCGTTGAGTCGCCGGGCCCGCTCGTGGCTCAAGACCAGCCCCGGCATCAAGGTGGCGCCGAACTGAGGATGCCGACCGGAGGCGTAGTCGAGCGGAAAGGCCGAAATGTCGATCTGGCCGCGCAGCAGCGCGTTCCACTGCTCCTGGGCTTTGACGAGCGAGGCACCGGGATAGACCTTGATGGTGAGCCCGACGTTGGCCTTCTCGACCTCGCGGGCGATGATCTGGACCATCTCGTCGCGGATGTCGCCCTTGCCGCCGGGGAATTGATGGCTCGCCTTGAACTCGATCTGCGCCGCGGCCGGGCTCGCAGCCAGGGCGAGCAGCGCGGTGGCGAGCAGGAGTGTGCGGCGGTGCATTCGATCGGCCTCCCGAAATTCGTGACGCCGCCGCTTCTTACAGGCTCGGGGCGGGTTCGGGAAGCTGTGCCGCGCCGCGGGCCCGGGCCCACCCGCGCCGGCTTCCACCGGTGCCGCGCCGGCGATCGCCGGTGCTGTGCCCCCCTCGGCTCAGCCCGCTGCCAGCGGCCGCAGCTGATAGAGCCAGGTCTCGCTCAACGGCCGATCGCCCAGCCGCAGATAAGCGCGCAGTTCGACCGGCTCCGCGCCCGGGGCGTGGAGATCGAAGACGATCCGCCAGCGCCGAGTGCCCGGGACCGGCTCGACCCGGCGCTCCAGGATCCGCCCGCGCGAGGCGCTCGGGACCGCCTCGGGGACCGTGCCCACGGGCAGCGCCTCGAGCGGCCGGCCCGCGAACTCGACGACGATGCGGAAGATGTCGAGCGCGCGCGGCCGACCGGGCTCGTTGCCGCGGCCGATGCGCAGGGCCGTGGCCGTGGCCAGGCCGCGCGGGGCGAACGGGTCCTCGGCCAGCCACCACAGCCGATAACGCCAGCGACCCTCGGCCCCGGCATCGGGTGGCTCTCTCGGCACCCACATGGCCACGATGTTGTCGTGGATCTCGTGGTCGGTCGGGATCTCGACCAGCTGGACGGAGCCCGCGCCCCAGCGCTCGAGCGGCTCGACCCAGGCCGAGGGCCGGTGTTCGAAGCGTACCCCGTCCAGGTAATGCTCGACCTCGCGGTCGCGTTGCAACAAGCCGAAGCCCTTGGGATTCTCGTCGAGGAAGCTCGAGACGACGACGGTCTCCGGGTTGTTGAGCGGCCGCCAGATGCGCTCCCCGGCGCCGGTCCAGATCGCCAGGCCGTCGGAGTCGTGCACCTCGGGCCGCCAATCGAGCCAGCGCGAGCCGCCGTATTCGGCGTACCAGAACATCGAGGTCAAGGGCGCGATACCGAGCCTGGCGACCTTGCGCCGGAAGAAGAGGTGGGCCTCGACCTCCATGACCACCCCCGCTCCACGCCAGGCGAGGAAGCGGAACGCGCCGGTGAGCGAGGGACCATCGAGGAGCGCCTCGACGATCACCGGATCGTCGACGGCTCGTGCCGGATGCAGCCAGAAGGCCGTGAAGGCGGGGAACTCCTCGCCCCCGGGCTCGGCCACGTCGATCGCCACGCTGCGCGCCGAGAGTCCGTATTGGCCGAGCTCGCCGATCGCCCGGAAATAGGAAGCGCCCAGAAAGGCGAGCCAGTCCTGGCTCGGCCAGTCGGGCCGCGAGCGGGTCTCGTGCACGCGAAAGCCGGCGAAGCCGCCCCGAGCGCCGATCGCCCGCCAGGGGTGATCCGGGGGGCTGTCGAACAGCTCGGGATCGAAGGCCACCGGCCGGGCCCGCCCGTCCTCGACCAGGTGGATCGCCACCGGATGGGGGAAGAAGCGGCCGAGCGGGAAGAGTGTCACCGGATGGCGCCCCGGGCCCTCCGCCCAGATGGCGCGCTCGCGGCGGAAACGGATCTGGCCGTGACGCTCGTAGTCGACCGCCGCGACCAGCTCGGGGACCGGGCGCGCCGGTGGCACGTGCGGCGCGCGCGCGAGCGCCCGGGCCCGCTCGACCAGCCGATCGAAGCTCCAGGGCTCGCCGTCCAGCGCGGCGCGCACGCCCGAAGGCCGCAGGCCGGCGGCGAGCCCGGCCAG
>FWPV01002943.1_pt1 | contig 40029 bp, 40 predicted proteins | sample 2228371 | NCBI WGS metagenome assembly FWPV01 (sample SAMEA103939776, study PRJEB20133) | metagenome
TAGGTTCACCTAAAACTTCCTCAATTTCTGACTGCTCTATTACTCCAGGTCTTATCAGTAATGGTTTTTCAGTGGCTAAACTTAGGACAGTGGACTCAACAGAATATTTACATTTTCCACCATCTAAAATAATGTTATGCAATAGCTACCTCCTTAATGTCTATTTGCGGCGGCCGAGCCGTCCGGCCGCGGCCGCCGTAAAATATTGACAACCTTAGCTACTTGGCCTTCTTCTCCTCGGACTCGAGCTCGGCCAGGCGCTTGTTGATGACCTCGATCTCGGCCTTCATGGCCTCGGCCTGGGCCTGAAGCGCCTGCCGCTCCTGCTCCGGAGAGATCTGGGGAGCATAGCCCGAATAGTTGCCGAAGCGAGCCCAATAGGGAAGCCCGGTGGCGTAGTACTGGTGTCTCCAGCCGCGGCCGCCGCCGCGCCACCAACCGCCCCCGCGGCCCAACCCGAGACCTCGCCCAAAGACGGGGTTCAGGTAGCCCGGCATGTTGTAGCCCGCGCAGAATCCGGCTGCGCGCCCGGTCATCGTCCCCATACCCATGGGACCAGTTCCGTCACCGCGTGGCATAGTCGTACCTCCTTAATAATTATTATTGTTGATTTGCCTGTCCCTGTCCGTAGCCTCGCCAGTTTCCCTGTCCCCTTCCCTGTCCCCTCCCCTGTCCGAGCCCCTGGCCACGTCCTTGTCCCAGGCCACTTTCCTGACCCTACCCTTGGCCGGATGGCCGTTTGGTCGTCCCACCGCCGCAGGGGTCCATTCGCCTCCCGGTCCCCAGCCCCTTGCCCTGCGGCCCTGTTCCGTCTCCCCTGGGCATATCGTTCCTCCTTGTGTTATGTTTGGTTATCTTGCTGCCTTTTCAGGGTCACCCCGCATTTGGGACACTTCCTCGTGTTGCAGGGAATTCCCGGCAAATGGTCTTCACGATACCCGCAGTGCTGACAAAGGCAGAATCCTTCCGGACCAAAGCCCGGACGCTTCCTGTCGGCTGATCCCTGTCCCTTTACCTTGTCTCTGTGCTCTACTCCCGTCATCGTCAACAATCCGAATGAACTATTGCCCCTTATCATCAAGGCAATCTGGGCACAATCCATAGAATATCATATCGTGATCCTCGACCCGATACTTGTATTTGCGGGACAGGTGTGTCTCCAGTTTCTTCACCAAGGCCAGCTCGTCCTCCTCGAAATCCATGTAATTGATCACCTGCCCGCAACCTCGGCAGATTAGATGATGATGGTGCCCCGGCCCGCCGGACGAATGAAGCAATTCGTAGCGGGCCTTGCCGTCACCAGTGTCGAGGGACCGGATATGGCCGCTAGATCTTAGAAGCTCCAGGTTGCGGTAGACAGTGGCCAGCCCGATGCCCGGCATAGTGCTCCGCACCCTCATGAATATCTCGTCGGCACTAAGGTGTCCAGGGGCTCCCGCGAGCGCCTGATAGATGGCCTGCCTGGGAGCGGTCATCCTCTGGCCGCAGCCCAGCCCGCGCCATCCCAGCCCCCTTCTCCAGCAATGTCTAGGCATCCATCCTCCTTAATGATAACTATTCTCATTATCATTATACCATCGAAGGCGCTTTTTGTCAAGGGGCAAGAATAAAAAAACGCCGGAGCTAAGCCCGGCGTCCTTTCCCCTTCTTCGCCCCTCAGCCCCCGGCCTCCTCGGCGTGGTGCTTGATGACCCTGGCCTCGGCGATGTAGATGGATTCCTCGCAGATGTTGGTGGCCAGGTCGGCGATGCGCTCCAGGTTGCGGCTGACCAGGATCAGCTCCATGGCCCGGCCGATGGTCTCCGGCTTCTCCATCATATAGGTCAAAAGCACCCGGAAGATCTGGTCCTTGATGTCGTCCACCTCGTCGTCGCGCTCGCAGACCCTTTTGGCCTTGGCCGGGTCGTTCTGCACGAAACTGTCCAGGCTGTCCTTGAGCATGCCGGTGGCCAGAGCCGCCATGCGGGGGATGTCGATCAACGGCTTGACATCGGGCTGCCCTAAAAGCCTCAGGGCCGATTGGGCGATGTTCACCCCATGGTCGCCGATGCGCTCCAGATCGTTGTTGATCTTGATGGCCCCCACTAAGAAGCGCAGGTCGCTGGCGGCCGGCTGGTGCCGGGCGATGAGGGCCACCGCCTGGTCTTCGATCTCTATCTCCAGCCGATCCACCTCCTTGTCCAGGGAGAAGACGCTCTGGACCAAATTCTCTTCCTTCTTCTTCAGGGCCTCTATCGATTGGTTGATGAGGGCCTCCACCTTGGCCGCCATCAAAAGCAATTTGTCCTTGAGATCCTGCAGCTCCCGGTCGAAATGCCTCTGTTCCATGCTCTGTTCCTGTTTGGCGCTTGTGGTTGATCCGTTCTCTTTTTGGCCATCAGCTCAGCCGTAGCGGCCGCTGATGTAGTCCTCGGTCAATTTGTTCCTGGGCCGGGTAAAGATGTTATTGGTGGTATCGTATTCTATCATCTCGCCCAGCAGCATGTAGCCGGAGAAGTCGGAGACCCGTGCCGCCTGTTGCATATTGTGGGTGACGATGACGATGGTATAATGCTGCTTCAGATCGAGCATCAGCTCCTCGATCTTGCCGGTGGCGATGGGGTCCAGGGCCGAACAGGGCTCGTCCATCAGGATGACCTCGGGCTCCACCGCCAACAGCCGGGCGATGCACAGCCGCTGCTGCTGGTCCAGAGGCAGGGACAGGGCAGAACGGTCCAGCCGGCCCTTGACCTGGTCCCACAGCCATGCCCTTCTAAGGCTGCGCTCGGCCGCCTCCGCCAAACGGCTTCGCCGGTGCTCGCCGGCCACCCTCAGGCCGTAGACCACATTTTCGTAAACCGAAAGGGGAAAGGGGTTGGGGCGTTGGAACACCATGCCCACCCGCTTGCGCAGATCCTCCACCTCCATGCCGGGACGATAGATGTCGGCGCCATCGAGCAACACCCGGCCTCTGATCTTGGTTCCGGATATAAGATCGTTCATCCGATTGAGACAGCGCAACAGGGTGGACTTGCCGCAGCCCGAGGGTCCGATGAGGGCGGTGATCATACATCTCCGGATGGATATGGAGACGTCTTTGAGCGCCTGAAAATGACCGTAGAACAGGTCCAGGTTCCGGACGTCCATCTTATAGGCCTCGGCTCCGGCCGCAGCCTCGTGGGTTGGGCTCTGGGCTGTCATCCAAACCTTCCGGTGATGTAATCGCCGGTCCTTTTGTCCTTGGGCGCGGTGAACATCTGCTGGGTGGGTCCGTATTCCACCAATCTTCCCATCAGAAAGAAGGCGGTATCGTCGGCCACCCGGGCCGCCTGTTTGGTGTTGTTGGTCACCAGGATGATGGTGTATTCTGACTTCAGGATGCTCAAGGCCTCCTCGATCTTGGCCGTAGAGATGGGGTCCAGCCCGGAACAGGGTTCGTCAAGCAGGATGACTTCGGGCTGCAGGGCCAGGGTCCGGGCCAGGCACAGCCGCTGCTGCTGGCCGCCGGAGAGCCTCAGGGCCGAAGTGTGCAGCCGGTCTCTGACCTCATCCCAGAGGAAGGCGGCCTTCAGGCTTTTTTCCACCAATTCGTCCCACTGGCCCTTGGGCACCCCGGAGAGCCTGGGCCCGTAGACCACATTGTCGTAGATGCTCAGGGGCAGAGGCACCGGCAGGGCGAACACCATGCCCACCCGCTTGCGCAGCCCCACCACATCGAACTCGGGGGCATAGATATCCTGTCCGTCCAACAGGACCCGTCCGGCCACGGTGAAGCCGGGCTGCAGCTCGTTCATGCGGTTTATGGTCCTGAGGAAGGTGGTCTTGCCGGAACTGGCCGGGCCGATGATGCCCAGGATGCGATTGGCGGGCAGCTCCAGGTAGATATCGTCCAAAAGGGGCAGCCCCTCGAAATTGACGGTCAGATCCTGGACCGAGATCTTGGAGGAAGACATATTTAACTCCTCCGCGCCAGGAAGCGGTTCATCAGCCAGTAGGCCGCCAGGTTGACCGCCAGCACCGCGATGATCAGGGCGGCGGCCGTGCCATAGGCCTTCTCGTTGGAGAGTCCCTCTCGGGCCAGTATGTAGAAATGGACCGACATGGTGCGCACCGAGTCGAAGAGGGAATGAGGCAGGCGCAGCGAGGCTCCGGCGGTGAAGATGACCGCGGCCGTCTCCCCGATGGAACGTCCGATGCCCAACATGATGCCGGTGACGATGCCGGGCAGGGCGTTGGGCAGCACCACCTGGCGCACCGTCTGCCAGCGGGTGGCGCCCAGGGAGAAGCTGACCTCGCGGAAGCTGGCCGGCACGGCCTTGATGGCCTCCTCCGAGGTGCGGATGATGGTGGGCAGCACCATGAAGGCCAATGTCAAGCCGCCGGAAAGGATGGACCAGCCCAGGCGCAGGGTGGTGACGAAAAAGATGAACCCGAACAGACCGAAGATGATGGAGGGGATGCCGGCCAGGCAGTCGGTGCCGAAGCGGATGATCTTGGTGAGGCCCGATTCCCGGGTGTACTCGGTGAGATAGACGGCAGTGCCCACAGACAGCGGAGTAGCGATGGCCAGGGCCAGCAGTGGCAGGGCCACGGTCCCTATCAGGGTCGGCAGGATGCCGCCAGCCCGGCCCATATCCTGGGGCATGGAGAAAAGGAATTTTAAACTGAGCTCGGGCAGTCCTTTCTCCAGCACGAATACGACGATGAAGACCAGCACCGCCACCGTCAGCAGGGTGGCCCCGCCCAATATCAGGATGGCCGCCCGGTGGGTATAGCGCGGGTGGATTCTCATTTGGCCGCCCCTCGTCGTTTTATGGCCGAGCTGGCTATGGAGTTGAGTATCATCACCACCACGAACAGCACCACGCCGGTGGCGAACAGGGCCTGGCGGTGCAGGCCGGTGGCATAGCTCATCTCCAGGGCGATATTGGCCGTCATGGTGCGTACCGAATCCAGCAGGCCGGTCGGTATTTTGACCGCGTTGCCGGCCACCATGATCACCGCCATGGTCTCGCCCACCGCCCGGCCCATGGCCAGGATGATACTGGCGGTGATGCCGGAACGGGCGGCCACCACCGTCACCATCCGGGTGGTCTGCCAGACGGTGGCCCCTAGGGCCAGCGAGCCCTCGCGGTAGGACTGGGGCACAGCCAGCAGGGAGTCGATGGAGATGCTGATGACCGTGGGCAGGATCATTATCCCCAGGATGACAGCGCCGGCCAAAAGCGATAGCCCCGGTCCGCCCCACTGGGCCCGGATCAGAGGGGCCAGCACCATCACCCCGATGAAACCATAGACCACCGAGGGGATGCCGGCCAGCAGTTCGATGGTAGGTTTGACGATCCGCATCACCGGGCGGGGGCAGAACTCGGTGAGGAAGACGGCCCCGGCCACTCCCAGCGGAGCGCCGATCAGCATGGCCCCCAAAGTCACCCACAGCGAGGCCACCATCATGGGAAAGATGCCGAACTTGCCCTGCTGGGGCAGCCATTCCGAATCCAATAGGAACTTCAACGGCCCATACTGGAACAGGAACGGCAAACCCTCGGCCATGATAAACAGGGCGATCAACAACAGCGCCGAGATGGCCGAGAAGGCGATGCCCAGGAAAAGTCGTTGCACCCCTTTTTCGCCGATGAGCTTCATGCGAAATCGCTTCCGCCATGTCGAAACATGACGGCTTTCCTTTTGGTTGTTATCACGCTTCGACCGGCTCCGCGTGACCCTGGTTCACCTGGCCGGCAGCAGGCCGTCGCTCTCGATGGTATTCTGCCCTTCGGGGGAAAGTACGTAGGCGATGAAGTCCGCGATCTCCGGCGTCGGCTCTCCCTTGGTGAGCAGATAGATGGGACGGACCAGAGTGTATTTGCCGGCGGCTATGGCCTCGACGGAACATTCGTATCCATCGATCTTGACCGCTTTGATCTTCTCGTTAACCAAACCGTGCGACAGGTATCCGATGGCGTTGGCGTCCATGGCCACCGTCTCCCGGATGGTGCCGTTGGAGTCCTGGATCAGGGCGTCCTTAGTCAACTCCACCTGGCCCACGATCTCTTCGAAAGAGGAGCGGGTGCCGGAGCCGGACTCGCGGGAGATCACAGTGATGGGGGCCTCGGCTCCTCCCACCTGCTTCCAGTTACGTATTCTGCCGTTGAAGATGTCCCGGATCTGGGCCATGGTCAGGTTGGCCACCTTGTTGGCCGGGTTGACCACCACCACGATGCCGTCGCGGGCCACCACCGTGGCCTTCAGGACCTTGGCCTCCACGGGCAGGTGTACTAAGTCCACCATGCCCACCTGGGCCGCGCCGGACAACGCCGACTGGATGCCGACCGCCGAGCCCCCGCCCTGGACGGTGATGTTGACGTTGGGATTCGCCTTCATGTACTGTTCGGCCAGTTTCTCGGCGAAGGGCATGAAGGCCGTGGAGCCGGCTAGGGTGAAGGCCGCCCGGCGGGGCCCGCAGCCGGCCAGGGCCAATGCCGTCAAAAACGTCACCGCGGTTATCAGATTTTTAGATCTCATTTTTCTCCCTCTATGGTTTTTGTTAACTGACAATTTGTGAATTATACCAATAAACCGCTGTTTACTTCAATAGCAGAGCCGACGGTTTCTACCGTCGGCTTACTATGTATTCGTTGGCACGGCGCTTTGCCGCGCCATGAATGATTCAGTCCAAAACCACGACTTCGGCCCCGAACACCTCTTCGAACAAGTTCGCTTTCTTGTCTACCGACCACTTCGCTAGCAGAAGGTCTCCCCTCCCTTTTAGTCTCAGCTTGAGCTTCTGCCGCCCGCACTCGATCTCGACATTCTGGACCAAAGCCGCATGCTCGGCGTCCAGGCCATCCGCCAGCCTGAGGATAGCGGCCAGCTTGGAAACGGCTACCCGGTCCTTGGAGTCCAAGCGCTGGAAGTTCTGATGGTGAACCGATGGAGAAGCCTTGCGGTGGTATCGGGCAATGTTGGCGATCATCTCCCGCTGGCGCGCGTTCAGCCCGACGATAGGGCTGGACATTATAAGGTAATAACTGTGCTTGTGATGGCCGTTGGCGCTTATGAATTGGCCGACATCATGCAGCAGGGCGGCCACCTCCAGCAGGTCCCGGTGCTGGCGGTCCAGCCCGTGCATCTGTTGGGCGGCATCGAACAATAACAGGGCATAGCGGGCCACGGTCAAGGCGTGCGGCTCGTCGAATCCGTATTTTCTTCCCAGCTGCATGGCCGAGTTCACCGCCTGTTCCCGGTGACGGCTGGTGGCCTCGTCGAAAAGCTCCGAGATTATGTCGTACAGGAGGCCCTCCCGCAGCCCTACGCCGGGGATGTTCATCCTATCGGCACCCAGGCGTAAAAGGGTCTCCCTGAGGACGATGGAAGCCGGCACGATCACGTCGGCCCGGTCCGGGTTCAGGCCCAACTTCTCCACCCGTGCCTGGAGGTCGTGCGACGACAGTAATTTGACAAGGCGGTCAAGCTCATCTACATCAAGTGACTTCGGGCTTTTCTTCCCTAAAAGATCCTGTCGGAGGGCGCCCAGCGCCTCTATGTTGCCGCCAACGCCCACCGCCAGGTCTATTCGTCCACCCGCGGACATTTTCTCCAAACGCTGGCCGTAGGTGGCGGTGAACTCCCTGACCATTTTCTGGAACTTCTGCTCCCCGGCCTTGTTCTGATCTATCTTCTGCAACAGGCGCACCGGCCCGGCCAGGAAGCACTCGACGGCCATGATCCGTCCGTCGTCCGTCAGGGTGGCCTCCATGCTGCCGCCGCCGATGTCGATGATGACCGCCCTTTTTCCTCTCAAGTCCACCGCTTTCGAGACCGCCAAGTGCACCAGCCTGGCTTCTTCCTCGGGGCCTATGGCTGTCAACTCTACGCCGGTGCGCCGCAGCACTGCGTCGATCACCATATCCCGGTTGCGGGCCTCCCTCAGGGCGCTGGTGCCTATGGCCACGGTGATCGAGGCCTGGTGTGACCGGCAGATGTCCCGGAATCTGTTCATAGCCTCGGCCAGATTGCCGAGGGATCTTTCGCTGATGGACCCATGTTTGAAGACATCGCTTCCCAGGCGCACCGCCTCCCGGGCCGTCTCCAGTATCTTGAGCCGGCGGTCTTCGTTGACCGACCCCACCGCTAGCCGCAGAGCGTTGGAGCCGACGTCTATGGCGGCGATAACTGGCATAGACTCTGTTCTTTTCTGGAGTTTAGGTTTTCCATTGCTTCAATAAAGCAATGGGCTTGCGGCCTCAACTTAGGCGAAAGTCATGTACCCAGGCCATTAAAAGCCCGTAATTTCTGGCGTGCAGGGCTTGGCCGTTGCCTTCGATGTTGTATTGCTTGAACTTATACGGCAGCCCGGCACGGCAGATCTCATGGTAAACCGTGTTGGTGCATATCAACTGGTTCGGCGCAGCCATAACTTGCAGCCTGGCCGCCAGGTTCACCGGGTTTCCCAGCACCGTCAGACCGGGATGGTCATGGTCCCGCCGCAGGGTGATGATCTCCCCCGGGAGAGCCCCAGTCGCAGCCCTGTGGGTTTTATGATCTGGTCGATAATCGCTTGCCATCTATCTGTGAGCCTCTTGGCGGCCCTCACCAATCCTTCGGCGGCCATCATGATCCCGGATATCTGGCGGGGTCTGGTGTGGTGCAATCCCCAGATGGCCAGGACCGCATCGCCCATTATCTTCTCCAGCATTCCTCCGTGGCGGTGGATGATGCGCCTTACGGTCGAATAGTAGTCGGTCATCAGCGCCCGTACCGCTTCAGGTTCATCTGTAGCCTTGAAGAAAGAGGTGAAACCGCAGAGATCGGCTAGCAGCACGTGGCAGTTCGTTCTCCGCCGTTCATAGAGGACGGCAGGGTCGAACCGGGGAGAGTTCACGAACCGGCTGCCGAAATGAAAGGAGTACCACTCGCGCCCTTCGGGATGCAAGGGGCTCAAGCGGCGGAAGGAGCTATTTGTCCGGGGCCGTCTCCCCGGCATGGTGCTTGATTACCCTAGCCTCGGCGATGTAGATGGTCTCCTCGCAGATGTTGGTGGCCAGGTCGGCTATGCGCTCCAGGTTGCGGCTGACCAGTATCAGCTCCATGGCCCGCGTGATGATTGAGGGCTTTTCCATCATGAACGTCAGCAATTCCCGGAATATCTGGTCCTTTAGGCCGTCCACCTGGTCGTCCCGGCCGCAGACCGCCTTGGCCTTGGCCGGATCGTTCTCCACGAAACTGTTCAAACTATCCTTGAGCATCTGCAACGAGGCCGCCGCCAGTCGTGGTATATCAATAAGTGGTTTTATCTCCGGCTCGGCCAAAAGGCGTAGGGCGCTCTGGGCGATATTGACCCCGTGGTCGCCGATGCGCTCTAGGTCGTTGTTTATCTTCAATACCCCTATTAGAAAACGCAGATCGCTGGCCGCCGGCTGGTGCCGGGCAATAAGGCTAATGGCTTCCTCCTCGATCTGGATCTCCAAACGGTCGTTTTCCGGGTCCTGGTGGATGACCCGCTCGGCCATATGGAAATCTCGAGCTTTGAGCGCTTCTACCGCCTGCTCGACCGACTGTTCCACCTTGGCCGCTAGCCGCACCAGTTTTTCCTTTATCTGCCGCAGCTCTATGTCGAAATGCCTTGTCTCCATCATCGCCCTTAACTCCCTCTTTTTTCCTCAAGCCCCATAGAGCGCATCCGTCACCCGAACCGTCCGGTGATGTATTCCTCGGTCATCCTGTTGGCCGGGGAGGTGAACATCTTGGATGTCTGGTCGTATTCTATCAACTTGCCCAGCATCACGAAGGCGGTGCGGTCCGAGACCCGAGCCGCCTGCTGCATGTTGTGGGTGACGATGACGATGGTGTACTTCTCTTTGAGGCGGAACAACAATTCCTCGATCTTAGCGGTGGCCAGGGGGTCCAGGGCCGAGGCCGGCTCGTCCATCAGGATGACTTCGGGCTCCACCGCCAGGGCCCGGGCGATGCAGATCCTCTGCTGCTGCCCGCCGGAGAGCTCCATGGCCGAGCGGTGCAGTCGGTCCTTGACCTCGTCCCAGATGGCCGCCTCCCGCAGCGATCGCTCCACCACCTCCTCGATCCGGGATTTCATCTTTTGGTTGTCGCCCATGCGTACCCCGAAGGCCACGTTCTCGTAGATGGACTTGGGGAAGGGATTGGGCCGCTGGAAGACCATGCCCACCTTGCGCCGCAGGGCCACCACGTCAATCCCCCGCTGATAGATGTCCTCGCCGTCCAGCCTGATGGTGCCCTCGACCCTCACCTCCTCTATCAGGTCGTTCATGCGGTTGATGGAGCGCAGCAGAGTTGACTTGCCGCAGCCCGAGGGCCCGATGATGGCCGTCACCTGGCGCTCCGGTATCTCCATAGTGATCCCCTCCAAGGCCTTGGTGCGGCCATAGTAAAGCGAGAAGTCCTCGAAGGACAGCCTGGTATTCTGTTGGTTCATGCTATCTTCCCCTTTGTAGAGCCCGGCGGGTTCTGGAGCGGATGACCACGGCCACCATGTTGAGGGCGATAGTCAGGCACAGCAGCACCAGGGTGGCCCCCATGGCGATAGGCACCGTGGCCTCGATGTCCGGCGACTGGGTCGACATCACGAAGATGTGGTAGCCCAATGTCATGAACTGGTCGGTGGGCACCTTGGGCAGGTAGGGCAGGTAGTAGGCGGCTCCGGTGAACATGATGGGCGCCACCTCCCCCGCCCCCCGAGCGATGGTCAGCACCGTGCCGGTCAGTATCCCGGGCAGGGCCTGGGGCAGCACGATATGACGGACCGTCTGCCATTTGGTGGCTCCCAGGGCCAGGGCCCCGGCCCGCTCCGCCTGGGGCACCGCCCGCAGCGCCTCCTCGGTGGCCACGATGATCAGCGGCAGGTTCAAAAGGGCCAAGGTCAGCGAAGCCCAGAGAATGCAGGGCTGGCCAAAGAGCAGCTCCTGGCCCAGGGAGCGATCCAGCCCCCGGCCGATGAACTGAATGAAGAACCCCAGTCCGAACAGGCCGAAGACGATGGAGGGTACCCCGGCCAGCAAACTGACGGCGCTCCGCACCATTCTGGTGAACCAGTGCTCGGCCCGGGCGTATTCATGAAGATAGACCGCGGCGAAAACACCCACCGGCACCACGGCTATAAGCATGAGCATCACCGAGAAGACCATGCCGAAGATGGCTGGAAAGATGCCGCCGGCGGTCATGCCCTCCTGCGGCGGTTGGGACAGGAACTCCCAGGTGACGGTCTTGTATCCCCCGGCCGCCACTGTTCCCAGTATGACCAGCAGGATGGCCACGATCAGGATGACGGCCGTCCCTGTCAGACCGACCTTAAGGCCGTCCCAATTTCTAATGGCGCCCATAGCCCTCGGATCAATCCGCCCCGGTTTTGGCGATCCATTCTTTCAACATAGAGGCCAATTTATCCCTGACCTCGCGGAATTTGGCCAGCTGCTCCTCCTCTGTCCCCGGCGCCGCCGGGTCCTCCAGCGGCCAATGCAGCCTGATAGAGATATCGGGAAAGGCCGTAGGAAACCTCTCCTCTGCCTGGCTGCAAAGGGTGATGATGTAACCGAAATGACCGGTGCCTAAGTATTTGGAGACCGACTTGGCCTGCTGCTGGCTGATGTCTATGCCGATCTCCTCCATGACCCTGATGGCCAGCGGATGGACTTGGGTTGGCTCCACCCCGGCGCTGTAGGGCTCGAAACGCCCCTGGCCCAGTATCCTGAGCAGTCCCTCGGCCATCTGGCTGCGGGCCGAGTTGGCCACACAGAGGAAGAGGACCTTGATGGGCTGGTCCATATTAGATGACCTCCGTAAAAATATTTTCTTTTAGCTAAAACACTCTATATAATTATAGATTCGATCATCTAACGGAAAATACTTTTCTGTCGTCTCGCTGTCTGCTGCTTGGTTAGACCCTCTGCGCTCTCTGCGGTTAAATTGAAGTTGTCGTCATTTCTTCCTGCCGTACATCCTGGCCATCAGTCCCTGGAAGAGGTAGTATGAAGTTAGATTGATGACATAGGTGACGGCGAACAGCACCAGACCGATGAAGAACAGGGTGTGATAGTGGGCGCTGCCGAAGACCACCTCGCCCAGTTCGGCGGCGATGGTGGCGGTCATGGTGCGGGTGGACTGCAGGATGTCGAAACTGAAGAGCGGGGCGTTGCCGGCGGCCATCAGCACCACCATGGTCTCGCCGATGGCCCGCACCATGCCGAACAGGACCGCGGCCGACACCCCGGGCAGGGCCGCCGGCAGCACCACCTTGACCGCGGTCTGCCAGGGCGTGGCCCCCAGGCCCAGGGCCGCCTCACGGAAGGATTTGGGCACGGCGCTGATGGCGTCCTCGGCCAGGGAATAGACGGCCGGGATGACGGCCGCGCCCAGGGCCAGGCCGGCATTGACCGCGTTTAGCCGGATATGCCAGCCGAAGACGCCCTGGAGAAAAGAGGCCAGAAAAATAAGAGCGAAGAAACCCAGGACCACGCTGGGTATGCCGGCCATTACCTCCACCACCGGCTTGATGATCTCCTTGAGCCGCCTCGGGGCGAACTCAGAACTGTAGAGGGCGGCGGCCACGGCCACCGGCACCGCAAATATCAGGGCGATGAAGGTGACCTTCAAAGAGCCCAGGATGATGGGCCAGAAGGAAAAGCGGGGATGGTCGGAGACCGGCTGCCAGTCGCGTCCCGAGAAGAACGATCCCAGGTTGGCCTCCGGCAGGATCTCGGGATCGTACAGCACCGGCAGCGCCTCCCTCAGGATGAAGAGAAAGATGAGGAAGATGCCGACGATGGCCACCAAGGCATTGAGCCTGATGAATCCTTCTATCAGCGACTGCCCCAGGTATCGAAAACGTCTGGCCTTGAGGCTCATATCATTCTTGCCCCAAAACCCGAAGCCGGGAGCCATTGTCTTACCGGCTCCAGGACTTCGGGCGGAGGGTTTAAGTCAGTTCGTGTTGTCCAAACCTATTTGATGGGGAAGTAGCCCACCTTGGTTACTATCTCCTGCCCCTCGGCGGACAGCACCCAGTCCACCAGTTTCTTGGTCTCGCCAGTGGGCTTGTTCCGCAGGTACCAATATAGGTCGCGGGCCAAGGGATAGGCCCCGCTCTTGATGTTCTCGGCGACCGGCAGGAAGGACCCCTGGTCTGTCTTGATGGCCAGTTCCTTAACGCCCTTGGCGTAGGCCGCCCCGCCGTAGCCTATACCGTTAGGGTCCTTGGAGACCGCATTGACCACCGCCGAGGTCCCTGGTAAACTTTGCATGCTGGCATTGTAATCCTCATTCTTCAAGGCCTTTTCGCGGAAGAAGACATAGGTGCCTGAACTGTTCTCCCGGCCGTAGAGTACTATCTTAGCGTCCGGTCCGCCGAACTGCTTCCAGTTGGTGACCCTACCAGTGTAGATCTCCCGAATCTGGTCCAATGTTAGCTCCTTTACCGGGTTCTTCTCGTTGATGTATAGGGTTACCCCGTCTTTGGCCACCGGAATCTCAACGCCGGTGGTGAAGTAGCGGTCCCTGAGTTTCTTCTTCTCGGAATCCTTCATGCTGCGCGAGGCTTGGCAAATCTCGGTGGACCCGTTGATCAGGGCGGCGATGCCCACCCCCGAACCGCCCCCGGTCACCTGGATGACCACGCCTGGATTGCGCTGCATGTAGACCTCGGCCCAGCGCTGGCCCAAAAGCAGCATAGTGTCGGAGCCCTTGATGGTGATGGCCTTGCCGGCTATGGCCAATCCGGCGACCATAACGGCCAGTGCCAGAGCCAAACCGATCAGGATCTTCTTGTTCATAATCTCAACTCCTTAATGTTTCTGTTTAGAACCTTATCTGCACCTGGGCCGTAAGTTTATTATCCTTGACATCCTCACGATTCGGCCTGATGTTCATGGTCATGTCACGGTCCTTGACCACGTAGTCGTAGGCCAGCGTCAATCTGACGGCCGAGTCCCACCAATAGTTGATGGCCCCGCAGGCGGTCCAGGTCTGGTCGTACTTGCGAGCCTCGGTGGTCATGGCGCCGAACTCCACGTACTTGGTGGTGTCGTCCGAGGCAAAGGGATCGTAGGCGTCACCGCGGAAGGCCAGGTTCAGTCTGGATCCGATGTTCTGGGTGAGCATGGCATACCAACCGGCCACCGGCTTGCCTTTCTCTTTGCCCATGATGTACTCGGCGATGAAGGCGGTGCCGCCGAAGGGCAGGAATTGATGATAGGCCTCCAGGCCGCCTCCGATCCGCCCCTTGTAATACCGCTTCTCGCCCACCACCGTGCTGCTGGTGACCTCGGAGATGGCACCAGTGCTGGTGTTGGCCTGATAGGTCTTGGTGATCTTGATCGGCTCATAGTACTGACCGTCGTAATAAGAAGCCACCAACCTCAACGACCCGAAATCGGCACTGCCGCGGACGATGACATCTTTCTGTTTGGTGGGATCCTGCCAGGTGAAGGTTTTGTCTTCCAGCCCCCAGCCGTTATAGACGCCCAGGTCCAGCCTCAAGGCGGCCGGGCCTACCTTGATGTCGGACACCGATAGATTAGCCCCCCGGTCGCGCTCCCCCGGGAACAGGGTGCGAACCACAGTGGATCGCTCCGGCACCTCGCGGGTGGAGGAGGAGCGCTCGATCTCGATGCCGAACGGCCAGTTCATCTGGCCCACCGTCAGATTGAGGCCATAGGGTGTCCATGGCTCCTTCAACTTGACATAGGCCTCCTTGAGGCTCACCTTGTCCTTGGAGGCGTCGAAGTAGAGAACATACTCAGATGTTTTCCCGGGGGTATATGTGAACTTGATGCGCCCCCGACGGATGTAGAACACGCTCTGGCCCTGGGATCCGGTGATGGAGGTGGAGCTGGTCTTGGTGGTGTTGTTGGTAGTGGTGACGGCGTTGTCGGCCAGGTTCTCGTAGTCCAGGTATTCGAACCGGGCCTGGATGTATCCCGAGACCTTTAGTTTCTTCAGGCCGGCCAGGTCGCTCTCGGCCGTCAGCAGCCTTTCGTCCATGCCGGCTATCTGATCGCCCAGTACCGATACCTTCTCCTCGGCCTGGGACGGCTTCTCGGCCTCGGTAAGCCTGAGGTTGGCGGCCTGCAGTTCGTTTTGGAGGGCGGCCACCTGTGAGGTCAGGGCCTGCATCTGGTTTCTGAGGTTGACCACGGCCGTGTCCGGGGCCGGACGCCTGGCCTGGGCCATCGATACCGAGGCCAGGGCAACGGTTGCCAGGATACCCAGGGTCGCCTTCTTTGTTCTAACCATCTCTTCTCCTTTCTGATTTTCTGATTATATTATACCTATCTTCTGTTCCCGGAGAGTTATCCATTTGTTAAAACGGTGTTAAATGGAATCGGCTTTCTTTATATAGCCTCCTTTCTCTCCGTAGAGATCCAATTTGCCCTCTATATAATCGCGGAGGAAACCGGCGACGGCCAAGTACGTCCCGCGGCGAAGCCTGGCTCTCGTGGCTCGATGGTAGATGGCTTGGCGCAGCATGTCCAGCCCCAGCCCGGGATATACGGTATAGGCCTGGCCCACGGCCTCCACCGTATGAGCGTCGGAACCGCCGACCTCGGCCCGCCTGGTGTATCTTCGGTTGAACCAGGCAGTATAATTGTTTGACAGCCCCTCCATGGCCGAGCCATTTACCGTCTCGATGGCCGTAAACGGCAGCCACTCGACCCGGCGCCCCACCCCGCCGCAGCGAAAGAGCCGGAGCCAGAGCGAAAAGGGATGGACGGCCACGGCTACTCCGCCCTGCCTCTGGATCTCGGCCACCGTGGCCTCGGCTGAAAGCAGCGGCCGGATCCTGTCCCTTAGGAAAAGACCTACCACATGCCCCTCCGCCGTGCTGACCTCCTCGCCGATTATTACTCGCAGATTCAAGCCCATCCGGCGGGCCTGCTCCTGGGCCGCCTGGGCACCCCGGATCTCGTTGTGGTCGGTTATGGCGATGGTGTCCAGCCCCTGGGCTGCTGCCTGAAGCAGTATCTCAGTGATACCGGCCGAACCGTCGGAATAGGTGCTGTGTATATGGAGATCGGCTCGTCCCATCTATCTAATAAGCGGCCCAATATTGACCGGCCTCGCCGGAAGCACCGGCCGACGGCTGACGGCGTTGCCGTATATCAGCAGGATCAGCAGAACCAGATAGACTACGATCAATATCAGCAGCCCGGCTCGATGTCTGGTGCCGCGGATATCCCATATGGGCTCTCGGCTTGGTTGCTCGCACATGGCGCCCTATTATACGTCGCCGAGATTAAATCTCCGGTAGTTTATTGTTAAATGGAGGTTAAATGTTATTATCCATCTTTACTTTTTGCCCTCTTTCGGTTATATTATTTCACCTAGGAGAGACCACGCATGTCCAAGAAGATAGCCATCGTCGAAGACGAGCGCGATATCGCCGATCTGGTGGAACACTATCTGCGCCAAGAGGGGTTCCAGACCGAGATCGTGGCCGACGGCGCCCGGGCTTTGGACCGCATACGACGGACATCGCCCGACCTGGTGGTGCTGGATCTGATGCTGCCGGGCATGGACGGATTGGAGATCTGTCGGGCGCTGCGCCAAGACGAACGTTTTCGCAGCCTGCCCATCATCATGCTGACGGCCAAAGCCGCGGAGAGCGATAAGGTGGCCGGCCTAGAGATAGGCGCTGACGATTACATCACCAAGCCCTTCAGTCCCAGAGAGCTGGTGGCCCGGGTGCGCGCCCTACTGCGCCGGCGCAGCCAGCCTGTCGAGTGTGCGGATAGGCTCCAATACGGCCGCCTGGTCTTGGATCCGGTGCGGCATCTGGTCAAAGTCGGCGAGAGACCGGTTACCTTGACCGCCAAGGAATTTTCCCTCCTGCAGTACCTGATGTCTCATCCGGGCCGGGTAATATCTCGAAACAAACTTTTGGATGCGGTCTGGGGCTACGATTACGTAGGCGGCCACCGCACCGTAGACGTCCATATCCGCCATCTGCGCCGCAAGATCCCGCTGCTGTCCAAATCCCTGACGACCGTCAAATCGTTCGGCTATAAGTTAAACGAACTGCCTTGAAGAAACTAGCTTTGAGCTGGCGTCTGCTGCTGGGATCCCTTGGCATCATCGCTCCCATCCTCTTAGTCTTGGGGCTCTTCTTTCACCTCAGCAGCCGATACTATATGCTGGACGTGGCCACCGACAACCTGCGAAGCCAAGCCCGTCTGGCCGCCCAGCAGATATCCTGGAGACTGGAGTCGGGGCTGCGGCCTCAGGCCATCGATTCCCTGGCCGACGCCGTCTCCCGGATCATCGAGCGCCGGGTAACGGTGATCGACAGCCTAGGCCAGGTGCTGGGAGACTCCGAAGCAGACTCCCTGGGCCTGGCCGCCATGGACAACCACCTCGGCCGACCAGAATTCCGGGGGGCAGCCTCTCGGGGCTGGGGACGTTCCATCCGCTTCAGCCACACCCTGGGGAGGGACATGATCTATCTGGCGGTGCCGGTTACTGTCCGGGATCATATCTGGGGATATTGTCGTATCGCCTGGCCTATGTCGGCCTTCTACATCCACCAGAGCAATCTGGCTCTGTCGATGCTGCTGGCCCTGGCCGGCTCCGCCTTATTGCTTCTTCTGCTGTTGAGCCGTCTGTGGCGAGATATCGTCCACTCCATCATCCGGCTGGAACAGACCGCCCAGAGGATCATCGCCGGCAATCTCTCGGCCCGGGCCCCCACCAATCTGGGGATGCCCGAGATGGTGCGGATCTCGAAGACCATCAATCAACTGGTGGAATCCTGGGATCACACCGCCCAACAGCTGAGCCAGCAGAATCTAAGGCTCTCGGCCATTCTCGAGGGCATGACCGAGGGAGTGCTAGTTTTGGACGAGCAACACCGACTGGCTCTGTTCAATCGTCGGGCGGCCGAGATGCTGGGCCTGGCCGAGGGCGCTTCCGGGCGCTCGATGCTGGAGATAGTCCGCCACCCTAAAATCCGGGATCTCTTGGAGGGGCAAATACAGGATATAGACTTCGACCGGGAGGGGCGACACTATCTGGCTCAGGCCGCCCATCTCTCCTCAGGGAGGGGGACAGTGGTGGTCCTGGCCGACATCACTCGGTTGAAAAATTTGGAACAGATGCGCCGGGACTTTGTAGCCAATGTCTCCCACGAACTGCGCACTCCCCTGACCTCGATCGTCGGTTTTCTGGAGGCTATGGAGGACCAGGGATACGATCCCAAAAAGTGCCGCCATTTCGCAGCCCGCATCAAACGGCAGGCGCAGAGGATGTCCCGGCTGGTGGAGGACCTCCTGTTGCTGTCCTCCCTGGAATCGCCCGGCGTTGAATTGAACCGATCTTCCTCAGCGGCACGGACTATAGCCGAGAGGGCCATGGAGGATCTGACACCGGCGGCCTCGGACAAGCGGCAACAAGTAGTGCTATTGGATTCCAGGGACTGGAATACCGCACTTTGGGGCGACGAACCCAAACTGGTCCAAGCCCTGAGCAACCTCCTGGACAACGCCATCAAGTATTCTCCGGAGAAAACAAGGATAGACCTGGATTGCCGCCGTCAGGGCAGTATGCTGGAGATCTCGGTGACCGACCAGGGGCCGGGCATCGCCGCCGAGCACCTGCCTAGACTGTTCGAAAGATTCTACCGGGTGGACAAGTCCCGCTCCCGGGAATTGGGCGGCACCGGGCTGGGCCTGGCCATTGTCAAGCATATCGTGGAACGGCACGGGGGGAAGGTCGGGGTGGAGAGCGAGTTGGGCCGGGGCAGCCGGTTCTGGATGGCCCTGCCCTTGGCGGAAAAAAACAAAGAGGCGGCCTCTGAAAACCCTTGACAGAGACGCCTAGGATGGTTTAAAATTATATAGTTGAGAGTGTGGCGCTATCGTCTAGTGGCCTAGGACGGGTGGTTCTCAGCCATCAAACCGGGGTTCGATTCCCCGTAGCGCTACCAAAAAGGCTGGACGGATATGTCCGGCTTTTTTCTTTTCCGGGGTTCTGCGCCGGCGGATAACTGATTCTCATCCGCCGTATCCCGGCGAGGTCAAACCCCATAGTATTGCTCAAAAGGCTCGAACTTAAGTTCGAGCCTTTTTATTGCAGGCTCTGCCCCGTCTATCAAGTATGGACTTTTGAGAGGAGTCAGGCCACTAGGCTATTCTTGGCCAGATTGCCCTTTGGAGCCTGGCTGAAGTTCAAGGAGGCCTCTCAGGTTTTTTGTTCTGCGTTTTTAAATTTCGGCTCCCACCAGCAAACGAAAATGTCTCTGGCGGATGGCCACTCCGATCTCATGGAACATGCCCGCGGCCAGGTCGCTAAGCCCGAGCCAGGCCTCGGCCGAGGCCGCCACGTGCTTCCATCTATAACTGTACCTCAGGCCCAGGTCAATGGAGATCTTGGCGAACTCCTCGGACCAGTCCTCAACCGACTTCACCGGCTCTGTTCCCGGGGGCATGGTCCGGACGCCATAGTATTCGCCGTAGGCCTTAAGGTGGTAGTTGTATTTAAGGCCCAACCCCAACCGGTTGGAGCCTAGGTGCCGCAGACAGAAGAGGCCCGACTCCCAGGACTCGATCCAAACAGCGTCGTGATAGCCGTTGGGCTCGGTGCCGCTCTTGCCCCCAAAACGGTTCCAGCCGGTAAACAATTGGAGGCCCCATCCCGGCGAGCGGGCATAGAGATAGGCCCGGGCTGTGGGCGACAGCGAGAAGGCCAGCCGGTCTCCATTTATCTCTCCGGCCCCCCAGAATAATTGATTATAGCCCCCTCCAGCCTCCAGGCCTAGGCCCCGGCTGTTCGTCTGGGCCCTGGCAACATTGAGGGCCATCCCCATCCCTATTGCCGCCAGCAATAGGCTTGCTTTTTTCATTCTCCCTCATCCCCATTTAAAGTTTATAAACCCTTCCGCCTTTCCAGTATCTTAAGCACCTCGGCTCGGGCTTGGGGAGGCTCCAATACCTTGGCCTCTTCGCCGTATGGCAGGATCCATCGGGCTATCCAGGCCAGGCTCGAGGCTCGAAGCGTCAGCAGGGCCGAGCCGTCCCGTTGTCTTCTGGCCTGGCGGTTCTCCTCCAAAACCCAGCGGGCCACCCGGGGCGAGAACCATATCTTCACCGTCTGTTCGCCTCCGGCCGGCGAGAACAGTTCTCGACGGGCGTACTGCGAGATATCGAAATCATCAGGGATGTGGTAGGTCCTCTCGGTTGTATGGAGATCCCTTATCCGGCTGATTTTGAAGACCCTTATCTCCTGGGCCGTGTGGCAGAAGGCCACTAAATACCAGGAGCCGGCATAGAAGACGAAGCCGTAGGGATCGACGCGGCGTTGTTTTATCTGCTCCGAGGAGCCAGTGAAATACACCATCTCCACGCTTTTCCGGGAATTCCTGGCCAAGCGCAGATCCTCCAGGATGGAGGCCGCGCCCTCCTCCTTAGAAGACATGACCAGGGATCGCTGCAGCCTGTCCACCGTCTTTCGGTCCTGCGGCAGGAGGGCCTGGTCTAACTTCTCCAACAGGCCCTGGGCCAGTCTGGCGAACGGCTGATCTCTTCTCTCCAAAAGGGGCATGATCGCCGTCCTCAGGGCCATGGCCTCTTTAGGGGTCAGCGGCGGCGGCGACTGGAACTGGTCGGCGAAGGCGACATCTAGCCGGCCCTCCTCGTCCACCACGGCCATGAAGAGGTCGCTCGGCCCATAGGGCGGCGCCCCGCAGAGGCAGAGCCGGTCGAGTTCGCCCAGCAGACGTTTCTGGCTTATGCCCAGTTCCCGGGCCACCGCCTCCGCCCTCTCCCCCTTTCTCTGGTTGAGCAGGGCCAACAGGTTCAACAGATGCCTGATATCCTTCTGGCTCTTAGCCATCTCGGTATTCCCTCTCCACCCGGTTCAGGAGTCTTTCCACCTCATCGGCCAATTCCCTGGGGGTTTCGATGCTGACCCGGTCGCAGTTGGCGCAGGCCCAGCGCACCAGCGGCGGCTGGTTGCTGACCTCGATCTCGGCTCTCGTCATCTCCGCATTCCAGCGGGCGCTCGGCCCCAACTGCCGTTTGATCAGCCAGGATTGCTGTGGATCTACTTTCAGTCCCACGGTGATCGGCCGATGCATGGGGAACTCCCAGGGACGGCGTTGGACATAGGAGGCGGCATCGAACCCCGCCGGCACCGAGTAACTGCCCTCCGGCCCCACGGCTCTGGCCCTCCTGATCCGCGATACCTTGAAGGTTCTGACCTCCTGTCTCCAATGGCAGTAGCCCACTAGATACCAACTGGCGGAGAACATGAAGATAAGATAGGGGTCCACCTCTCGGGACGTGGTCCGGTCGCTCTCGATAGAGTAATAATCCATCTTGAGCCTCCTGGCCTGGGAGATGGCCTCCTGGACGATCCCCAGAGTCCTCTGCTCCCTATGGGAACGGCTCTGGCCGTATCCGGCTATGGCCAGATCTTTAGCGTCCTCCCAGACAGCGGGCCGCCGACAGCCCAATTTGGCCGCCAGCTCCCGCATCTCATCCGAGCCGCCGCGGCCTATGGCCGACTCCAAGGCCAATGTCAGCAGCGCCCATTCCTCAGAGGTAAATTCGATGGGAGGCATGGCGTATTCCGAACGGTCGATGGCATACCCTATCTCCTCGGCCCGATAGCCGGCCGCCTCCCGGCTGTCGGCGATCTCGGCTCCGTCCTGGACCCTCCTCACCTGGAGCCGGATGCCCATCTGGCGCAGCTCCTTTTTGTCCCTCTCGAAAATGCGGTCGAAGGTCTGGGCCGAGGCCTGGCGGTAATCGGGAATGCTTCTCTTGATGGCGGCCTTGGCCACGGGACGGTCGTGCTTCAGCAGCAGAGCCACCAGGGACAACAGTCTCTCCGTCTTCCTCTGGGCCATCTATGCTCTCTCGTCACGGCTTAGTATTACCTGTGATATCTGCGGTTGGCGGAAACACCCCAGCGAAAAATCTCTTTCCCTCTTCTCTCTGTCCCCCGACACTGGCCTCAGCCACCCTCCCATCTCTCCCCCCGGATCCGGGTAGCTATGGCGTAACGTTGCTTCAGTTTGCCCCGGGCGCTCCGCTCCACGAACAGCCTCTGGCCGTCTCGGGGATCCCTCCCGGTGTGGTACATGGCAGCCGATAGGGTCATGGGCAGGGGTATGAAGTCTTGCACCTGTTCCACTTTCAGCCGATGTCTTCTCAAGAACTCGGCCAGCTTCAGCATATCGCCGTCGGTACAGCCGGGGTGGCTGGAGATGAGGTAGGGGACCAGATACTGCTCCCGCCGGGAGAGATCCCGGAAGTCTCTGAGAAATTCCAAAAAGACATCGATGTTCGGTTTGTTCATCAGTTTCAGCACTTGAGGCTGGCAATGCTCGGGCGCTACTTTAAGATGGCCGCCGATATGTTTTTCGATCAACTCTTTGAGATATCTCCGGTCCCTCAGGGCCAGGTCGTGGCGCACCCCCGAGGCCACCAACACCCTTTTGACGCCGGGCACCCTGGCCACCGCCCAGATCGCTCTGAGGCTGGGGGATTGATCGGTATTGAGCCGTGGACAGAGGCTAGGGGCCAGGCAGCTCCTCCGGCGACAACTCTGCCCGGCCGAGGACCAGCGGCATCCCGTTCCATACATATTGGCGGTGGGCCCGCCGATGTCGGTGATGGTGCCCCTGAACTTGCGGTCCGAGGCCAAGACTTCAGCCTCACGGACGATGGATCCAATGCTCCGCGACTGGATGACCGGGCCTTGATGGAAGAACAGGGTGCAGAAGCTGCAGCCGCCATAGCATCCCCGGTGGGAGACGATGGACCATTTGACCGTCTCCAATGCTGGCACCGGCTCCTGGTAGACGGGATGCGCCCTTCGCTCGAACGGTAACCCGTAAACCTCGTCCATCTCCGTGGTGGATAGCGGCTCGGCCGGCGGATTGACCAGCACCCAACGGTCTCCGTGCCTTTGGATAATGGACTCGTTGGCGAAAGGGCGCGAATATTCCCAGATGGCCCGCTCTGCCTGGTTGAAGGACTCGGGAGATGAGGACACCTCGTGGTATGATGGGATCTCCACCAAGGGCCTCTTCGATCCGGCCAAAGCCTCGAGATCCTTCTGGTCCACGACCTTCACCGTGCCCCTGATGTCGTTCAACTCGGCTATGGGCTCGCCAGCCTCTGCCCGCCTGGCTATCTCCAGCACCTGGCGCTCGCCCATGCCGTAGACCAGAATATCGGCCCGGGAGTCCAACAATACGGAGCGCCGCACCCTATCGTCCCAGTAGTCGTAATGGGCCAGTCGCCTCAGGCTGGCCTCGATGCCGCCTATCACCAAGGGCACCCCGGGGTAGGCCTGGCGCAGACGATTACAGTAGACGATGACCGCCCGGTTGGGGCGCCGGCCGTGTCTCCCCCCGGGCGAATAGGGATCGTCGCGGCGCAGTTTTCGGTTGGCCGTATAGTGGTGGAGCATGGAGTCGATGTTGCCCGAGGTGACGCCAAAGAAAAGTTTGGGTCGGCCCAATTTCTTGAAGTCATCGAGACGGCGCCAGTCGGGCTGGGCGATGACGCCCACTCTGAAGCCGTGATGCTCCAGCCAGCGGACGATGACTGCCGCGCCGAACGACGGATGGTCCACGTAGGCGTCGCCGGTAACCAGAACAATGTCGCAGGCCTCCCAGCCCCGGGCCGCCGCCTCTTGTTGGGACAGTGGGGGAAAGGTCATATGGTCAGTCCTGTTTCAGGCCCTGTTTGACCGCCAGCGGGGTGGGCAGATGAAAGACCACCAGGTAGGAGGAGACGATCATACTGATGAGGGTGGTCATCTGGATGAGATCGAAGGTGGCGAAGTCCAAACGGTCTAGCCTCAGGGCCGCCAGGGCGATTATCAGGGAGAACTCGCTGCCCTGCGCTAGACGCAGGGCCGCCTCGCGGGCAAAGGCCTGGGACTCGCCGGTCAGGCGGAAAAGCCCGAGGAACCCAAGGAACTTCAGGCCCATGGAGATCGCAGCCAGCATCACAGCCAGCGGCAGCACCAGGTACAGCTGGGGGATGTTCATTTTGGCCCCCAGGACAAAAAAGAAAAATACCAGAAAGAAATCCCGGAACAATTTCAACCCTTCGGATAGATAGAGGGACAGCGGGCTGCGGGCCAGGGCCAGCCCGGCGATGAAGGCCGCCGCCTCAGGCGAGAAGCCCACCTCGTGAGCGACAAAGGCCAACCCCAGCCCCCAGCCGATGGCCATGAGGAACAACAATTCCCGATACCTCTCGATGAGAAACATGGCCGGCCGCAGGATATATCTCTCGAAAGCCAGAGAGAGGATAAAGATCAAACCTCCTTTGAGAAACAGCCAAGCCGGCGACATGGTGCCGCCGATAAACATCAGGGCCATAACGGCCAACAGGTCCTGCAGAATGAGTATGGCGATGCCATAGGCCCCCATATATTGCTGGTGCAGGGTCACCGTGGGCATCAATTTAATAACGAGGATAGTGCTGGAGAAGGAGAGAGCCACCCCCATTATCAAACTCTGGCTTTGAGAGCGCCCCGCCAACAGCCCGAAGACGAAAACGGCCCCCAGGGAGAGCAATCCCTGGCCCAGCGTCACCGCCAGGGCTTTAGGCGCCAAATCCTTAAGCCTCTGCAGATGCATCACCACTCCGGCATGAAACAACAGAAGGATAATGCCGAATTGGGAGGCAGCTTCGATAAATTCCGTATCCACCACCAGCCTCAAGCCCCAGGGCCCGGCCAGGACGCCGCAGGCCACATAGGCCACAATGATAGGCTGACGCATTACGGCGGCCAGCCAGGCCAGCAGCGCCGAAACGGCCACGATGAGGCTGATGTCCAACAATGCCCGATACATGTTTATCTATGGTCAATCTTTCGGACTTTTCGTCCTAATTGCCGGGCGCCGATTTGCTCACCGACGGCCATCGAGTGTTCAGCAGGCGGTCATGGCGAGATGGCCGCCCACTCGACCAACGGCCCTTTGCTTCGGAGAATACTTATCCCTCCGGCGCCGGGAAGTCCGGGTGCTCGTTCCGCAACTGCTCCAGCACCTTGGCCGCCCGGGCCTCGTCCTGGAAATGTCCTCTGTAGAGCCTGTAGAGACGGAGCAGCGCTTTGGGCCTGACCTTGGCTTTGGGGTATTGCACCACAAAGAGATGGTAGAGAACGGCGGCCTCTTGATACTTTCCCCCGCGCTCCAGCATGTCGGCGGCCGAGAACATGGTGCGTTCCGAGAGGTAACCCTCGTAATTGTTTCTGTGGATCTCGGCATAGATCTCCGAGGCCTTCGAATATCGTCCCACGTCCAGCAACAACTCCAAGGCCCGGCTGTAGCCCTGGCCGGCGATATCCCGTTGACCCTCCTCGGCGGCCAGCCGAGCCAGCAGCAGATAGGCCTCCAGGCACTGCTGGTCCCGGTTAACGATCTGCTGCAGGCGGGCTCTGGCCCCGCTCCTGTCGCCGGCCGCCAACAGCCGATGGGCCTGGGCCAGATCGCTGTTCGGGTTTATCACCTGCCCCCAGACACCCAGCACCGGCAGAGTAGTATTCCTCCTCCAGCGCAGAAGCCGCAGCGTCGCCCAGATGGCGGCCCCCAGGACCAATCCCGATGCCTTGGCCCAGAAAGAAAGATCGTGTTTTGGTCCCAGCAGGGATACGGCCAACTGGGCCGAGATCCAGACAAACAAGAGGGCGCCGCTGTTTATCAGCCCGGGCCGGTTGGCCATGAAGTTCCATGCCAACAGGGAGCCGGTGGCTCCGGCTACCGCCCCCGAGGCGGCGGCCACCGGGGCCGGAGGCTGGCCGGCGGCCAACTCATGGATCAAAAGGGCGGCCAGGCCGGTGGCCAGATAGCTGCCGCCGAAGAGATGCCCGCCGGCGCCTCTCTCCATATTGCAACCGGCCAGCCAGAGAAAGGCGATATTGAGCAGGCAGGCCCACCAAACGGGAAAGACCAACAGCGACGTTGCCAGTCGCCAGATACCGGGCCTGTCCCGGGAAAACCCTAAGAGCTCCAGCGGTCTGATCTGGGCCAATTCCTGGTGCTGTTGATAATAGGATAGCCACACCAAAAAATCGGGATCCTCCTCGGGCACCACCTGTCCTCGGGCTATAGCCTGGCGCAGAGAATCCATGGGCAGGCGAAAAAGTTCTGGGTTCTCCCAGGCCAGACGATAGACATAGCGCGCCTCGATCTCAGCCAGCCGCTGCTCCAGCCGGGCCATCTGACGGCTGATCCGGCTGTCGGCTACGACGGTGTAAAGCAACAGGCCCAGGCTGATGGCCATCAACCACGTGGTCACTGGAGGCAAACTTTTGAACCAGGTTCTTTTGGGGGCAGGGATGAGGCGGTAGTAGAACATGGCGACCTGAGATCTAAGTTCTCCCTAATATTATCCCTTAGCCTGCCCCTTTGTCAATAAAAAACCCGCCCCAAAGGGGCGGGCTGGTTTCCCTTATTTTCTACTTCTTCTTCTTGGTGGGTGATTTCAATTCCCAGTCCACCACCAGCGAGGCCACCATGAAGACCGAGGAATAGGTGCCCACCAGCAGACCGAACAGCAGGGGTTTGGTAAAGTCGGCCAGAACTCGGCCGGCGAAGATCTGGAGGCAGATCAGCACGAACAGAACGGTCAACACGGTGATTACGGTGCGTGATAGGGTTTCATTGATGCTGCGGTTGACCAGCTCGGGATAGGTCTCCTTGTGCGGCTTGCGAATGTTCTCCCGGATGCGATCGGCCACTACTATAGAGTCGTTGATGGAGTAGCCGATGATGGTCAGGAGCACCGCCACCGACTGCAGGTTGAACTCCATCCCGGTCACCGAGATAAACCCGATGGTGGCCAGCACATCGTGGGCAATGGCCGTCACCGCCGCCACTCCGAAGCGGAAATCGAACCTGACGGCCACATAGCCCAATATCAAGAGGCAGCCCACCAACACCGCCCAGAAGGCCTTCCACTGAAGCTCCCGCCCTATCTTGGGGCCCACCGTCTCATCGTTGTCCACCGTCACCGTGAGGTCGGGGTAATTCTTTCGGAGGGCCTCCACCACTCTCTGGGCGATGGTGGGCGGCAGGCCTCCCGAAACCGGGGCTGCGGCCTCCTTCAATCCGGTGCGGATGATGAAGGCGTTCTTGATAAGCTCCGTATCCTTGATCTTCTGGATCTCAGCCCCGGCTAGCCCGGCGTCGGCCAAAGCCCGACGCACCCCATCGGTCTCCAGGAGGCGGTCGAAATGGATCTGGAGCAGGGTGCCGCCGGTGAAATCCACACCCAGCTTCAAACCGCCGTGCAGCAGGACGGAGGCAATGCTGACGGCCAGGATGATCCCCGAGATGATATAGGCTTTGTTTCGATTGGGGACGAAGGGGAAATTGGTCTGCTGTCTGAAAAAAGAGATCATGGTCTGTTCCTCAAATCGGCAGCTTCTGGAGGTTCCATTTGGTGGTGATCCACTCGAAGACCAGCCTGGTGACGGTGATGGCCGTGTACATGGAGACGGCCAACCCTATCATCAGGGTAATGGCAAAGCCCTTGATGGGCCCGGTGCCGAACAGGTAGAGGGCGATGGCCGCCATCACCGTGGTAACATTGGCATCCAGAATGGTGGTATAGGCTCGCTCGTAGCCGGAATCGATGGCCGCCCGGGTGGTCTTGCCCAAACGCAGTTCCTCCCGGATGCGCTCGAAGATGAGGACATTGGCGTCCACCGCCATGCCCACCGTCAGGGCGATGCCGGCGATGCCGGGCAGGGTCAGGGTGAAGCGGAAGGCGGCCATCACCGCCAGCAGCACGATCATGTTGAAGATCAGGGCCAGATCGGCCACCAAGCCCCCTAGTCGATAGTAGATGAGCATGAACAAGACTACGATGATGCCGCCAATGATGGAGGCCTTGAAACCGCTGTTGATGGAATCCTGGCCCAATGACGGCCCCACCGATCGTTCTTCGATGATGTTGACCGGTGCCGGCAGGGCGCCGGCCCGCAGAATGATGGCCAGGTCCTTGGCCTGTTCGGTGGTGCCGCCCGAGCCTAAAGTGATCTGTCCGCGTCCGTTGGGAATCCGGGTCTGGATGACCGGGGCCGAGACCACCCGGCCGTCCAGGACGATGGCCAGCCGACGTTTGATGTTGGCCGCGGTGATGCGGGAGAAGGCGTTGGCGTACTTGCGCACCAAAGTGAAGTCCACCGCCAGCTCTGAGGGATTGTCGGCCGTGCCCACCGTCATCCGGGCATCGGCCAACGCGGCCCCGGTGATCTCCGGGGTCTTCTTGACCAAATAGAGCATGATGCCCTTGGTGCCCTGGCGGTCTAGGCGTTCGCCCCAGAGAAATTCATACTCAGCGGGAATGGCCGATTTGACCACTGGGTTCTCCAGCATCTTGGCCACCAACTCCCGATCCTGTTCCATCACCAACAGTTCTCCGGAATACGAGGCGAACAGGGAGCTGAAGGGTTTATCGCCGAAGAGGGTGCTGTCGTCGAGCATCGATTTTTCCGCCAGCTTTATTTTATCGGTGGCAATATTAAAGCAGCTCGTTTGGTTGGAATATCCACTGATAAAACTCGAATGATTTTGTCCAGCACCTCCTGCAGGGCCTTATCCTCCTGCACCAGTTTGAACTCCAACAGGGCGGTGGTACCTATAAGGCTTCGGGCCCTCTCCCGATCCACCCCGGGCAGCTGGACCACTATCCGATCCGCCCCCTGCTTCTGGATGGAGGGCTCGGCCACTCCGAACTGGTCCACCCGATTGCGGATGATCTCCAGCGCCCGATCGGTAGCGTCGGACACTTCATGTTGGCTGACCTCCCCGGGCTGCTTGTTCATGGCCGTGGCCAGGCCGCGATGATCCACCTCCAATACCAGGTGCATACCGCCTTTGAGGTCCAGCCCCAAATGGATGGCCTTGGCGTAGAGTCGGTTGAGGGCATCCCGAGGCATCTCCTCCCGCTCCTTTTCGCTCAGGCCTTGAAGCCTGATGGTGGGCATCAATTGCCAAATAGCGGCCACCAGGATAGCTGCCGTCAGAATAGCCTTCCACAGGTTGGCTCTCTTCATCGATCCGGCTCCTAAAAAACTTAAAGAAATATAATTTTAAACTATATGATTTATTTTGTCAACCGCCAATGGATACTGTGTGATAGCATATTGATAGTGTCCGGCCCTAACTGCAGAGTTACTGGGAGGGCGTTGGCTGACCGATTTCCCAGGCCCCAGCCATCTAATAATTGACCCGGCCGGATTTGGGTATCTGCAATTTGATGTCTGGTATGGCTTTAAGATTAATACGGAACTCATAGAACCAATAGAGTCCGCTTTTGGTGCTGGAGAAATGGGCCTCCCAGCAGTGGAGGTCGCGATAGAGGGAATATGACTGAGAGACCATCTCCCTCTGTCTCAGGTCGTAATACTGGCTGTAGTTTATCTTCCAATTCTTAGTGATATTGGCTTCAATGGAGCCGCGTATCAGGGACTGCACCACCCCCTGTCCGGCCCGCCACCCCTGGCTCAGGCCGAAGGACAGATACCAGGGCAGCCCCCGGCCAGCCACCGGGAGGCCGACCGCTTTGGGAGAGCCGGCCGAGTCCGGTGCGGCGCCGTCGTCCGAAACCGCGCTCAAGGTGTCGGCCGCTTTCGCTCTCTCTCCCCGCCCGAGGCTGTCTGCCGATCGGCTGCTGTCCTCTGGCATCGACTCCGGTCGACTGGCCTTCCCCTGGCCGAACGATCCGGAGAAGCGGATATTGGCATCGAGATTGACATACTCGCTGCGCTTGCGGTAGACATCGTAATAGTGGGAGAGCCTGACATCGAAAATACTGTTGCCGGGCAGCAGGGTGGCCGTGCTGCTCAGTCCGCTCCAGCGATTGCTGGTAGCCAGCAGATTGCAGCTGGCCGAGGAATGAACCGACAGCAGATCTATTTTGCGGCTCCTCTCCCCCTGGCGGAACTTAGCCTGCAGGACTTGGGAGAGCGAGGCCCCCAGGCTCTTCTGCTCTCCCATCCGGCCGATGGAGCCGAAGACGGGATATCGCCCCTGGTCGATTTTGGGGGCAAAGGAGTAGGAGACCCCGGGCTGGACCACATGCCTCAGGCCCCCAAGCGGTCCCCGCCCGACCGGCAGCAGACCGTAGAGGGTGGTGCCGGCCGAGATCCCGCCGCGGTATAACCAACGCAGGGCGTTCCTCTGGCCGCTAGTATCCCGGTCATACCAAGTAGCCCGGAACGAGGCTCGAGGCGTCAACGATACATGGAGCAGGGTAAAAGAGGAGGATATCTCGGCCGAGTTGTCCCAGCCCTTATGGCTCTGGTGCCATAGCGGCGATCGGTTATCGGTGTTGATGAAATAGCTGCTGCCCGAGATGCCGGCCACCCGGCCCGGCAGGTCCTTGCGGTAGAGGACCAAAGTGGCTTCGGGCAGCCTCAGGCTTTTGGTCTCCAGATCTAAATTGTCGGACCGATCGGCGGCGGCGCTGAGGCTGCCGTTGGACCAAGAGTGGTGGGCGGCCAGATAGGACCTCAGGTTGCGGTTGAGACGGACGTTGAGGTCGTCGGAGAAATCGGTGTAGTATTGCCGATCGCTGAGCATATCGGCCCTTCCGGAGAGATGGGTCCGCCGCCCCAATCGGTGGTCGTATTCGGCATGGAGGCTCCACCTTCGCTGCCAGACCTTCCTGTCCTCCAGATAGGAGAAATTTCCATTGGCCGAGAGGCGGCGATCGACGAAACGTCCCTCCAGGTTGCCGCGCCAGCCGATGAACTCCAGATAGTCGCCGGAGAGGGTGACGTCCGACCTCTGGTCTATCACCTGGTAGTAGGCCAGGTTCTTGACATAGACCCCCTCGTAGGCGCTGGTGCCGAAGCGCGGCATGAGAAAACCGGAATGGCGGTCGTGTCGCAGCGGCAGAATCCAGAAGGGCACCACCAGAAAAGGGACGCCGCTGAAGCAGAGGGCCACCGGCTGGGCCACTAACTTGTCGTCCAGATAGATCTTCATGCGTCTGGCCCAGAAGTAATAGTGCGGATCCTGGGCATCGCAGGTGGTATAGCGCCCATAGTCCACGTTGAGGGTCCTCTCGCCCACCTGGCGGATGCGCCTTCCCCAGTAGCGGCCCCGATCGAATTTGGTGAAACCGCCGTAGATCCAACCGCGGCGGCGGCGAAAGTCGTAGATCATTCGCTGGCCGTAGATGGCCTCCTCCCGGTCGTAGAGCACCGGGTCCTGGCTGACGGTGAGCACCAGCCGGTGGGTGTCGAAGACGATGCTGTCGCCCTCCACCCGAATATGGCCGTAGCGCACTCGGGCCTGCCCGGTCAATTGTATCAGATCCCGGTCCACCAAGTATTCTATACGCTGTCCCTGGTAGCGGATGGCTTCGGAACGACCGTCGTCGCCCCACAGGCTCCATTCCTCAGAACTCGGCTCGGCCTCAGGGCTCTGCCGGTCGGCCGCCAGCAGAGTATCGTTTCCCTCCAGAGGCTCCTCCGCCGCCAAGGCCTGGCCCGAGGCCGCCCACAGCCCCAGACCGATAAAAAACAACAGCGGCCACGGTAGAGCCGAAGACCGCCCTGTTTTTATGGAAATTCTCCTCCCCATGAAATCGATCTAGGCCGTCCCCTCATCCTCCTGGTGCCGCGGGGAGGCCAGGGTCAGCCAAAGCAGTATAGCCACTCCCGCCAGCACCGCGCTGTCGGCGATATTGAAGGTGTACCAACGTTCCAATTGGAACCCGGGGAAATTTATCACCAGCAGCCTGAACTTCGGGATGACCACATCCGGGATATCGACATCGATGAAGTCCACCACCGCACCATACCGGATCCTGTCCAGGATATTGCCGGCCGCCCCTCCCAGTATCAACCCCAGCCCCCAGGCCGCCAGCCTGCCGGCCTGCCCCCAGCGGAGGAACAGCACCAAGATCACCAGGAGGGCCGCCAGGGAAAGAGGTAGCATCAGAAAACGGCCCCAGGGTCCGAACGACAGGCCCATCAGCCCCTGAGGGTTCATGATATAGGTGAAGCGCACCAGGTCCCCCAGCACCGTCCGGGACTGACCCCAGGACATGGAGGAGGTAACCGCCCATTTGGTGGACTGGTCCAGCAGGAATATGGCCAGGGCCGTGAGGCCGGCCCATAATCTATCCCGTGTAGCGGTCACTTAATAGGCTCTCGCTGGACGGCCTCTGGTTGCGCGACTCCCTCTCCTCGGCCTGGCGGCATTTGATACAGAGACGGGCATAGGGCACGGCCTCCAGCCTCTCCTTCTCAATATCCTTGCCGCAGTGGCCGCATAATCCGTACTTGCCGTCCTTGATGCGCAGCAGGGCCTGATCTATTTCGTAGAGCTCGTTGCCCTTGTTGGACACCAGGAAGACGTTCTTCTCCCGCTCCATGGTATCCGACCCCTGATCGGCCATATGGAAGGAGTACGAAGAGAGGTCACCCGAGGCCTCCTTCTGATTGATCATCAGCTCTTCGGTCTCCAGGTGTCCCAGCTCCTCCAGGCAGCGCTTGCGCTCCTCGATCAGCCTGGCCTCGAAATGCTGCAGGTCCTTTTTGTTCATCCGGCATCTCCTTTTATTCTCTCGATAGCGACGATGATCTTCCTTCCATTGATATCGGCCTCGACCGCCCCGGGGCCGGGGGCCCCGGGCTCCATGGAGGTGGCCAGCACCTCGTTCATGATCCACCCCCGATGCGTTTGGATGGCATAGCTGAGATCGCCCTCGGCTCCATATTTTACCTGGATGCGGTCGGAGACCTCCAGCCCCGAATTCTTCCTCAGGTTCTGCACCAGGTGCACCAGCTCCCGGGCCAGACCCTCGGCCTCCAGCTCCGGGGTCAATGTCGTCTCCAGGGCCACGGCCTCCTGCCCCTCCTCTTTATAGGCATAGCCTCTTGCCGCCTCGGCCTTGATCTCCACCTCGTCACTGGTCACCGGCAGCCGGATCCCGGGGATATCCAGGCGGCCTCTCTGTTTCAGCAATTTCACCTGCTGGCTGTCGAGGGAGGCAATCAGATCCTTGACCCGTTCCGCCTCGGCCTGAAACTTGGGCCCCAATTTGGCCCCCAGCCCGCGGGCCCGATATCTGACCAGAGATTCGCGGTCAGCCATCCTCTCGACGTTTTTGACATTGACCTCGTCACGGATGACGTCGGCATGGCGCCGCAGTATCTCCCACTGTTCCGGGCCCGGCCCGGCATAGAGCAGCCTGGACAATGGCTGGCGCACTTTGATCCTGGCCTCCTTGCGGGCGGCATGGCCTAAAGAGACCACCCGGCGCACCAGGGCCATTTCCTCGGAGAGACCTCGGTCTATCCACTCGGCTTCGACCTCGGGATAGGAGCACAGGTGGACGCTCTCCGGAGCCCTGGGATCCACCGGCCGCACTAAGTTCTGATACATGCTCTCGGACCAGAAGGGCATGAACGGGGCTAGAAGCCGCAGCAATTTCTCCAGACAGGTGTAGAGGGTGAGATAGGCCGCCTCCTTGTCGGAGTCCGACCCCGATTTCCAGAAGCGGCGGCGGGAGCGTCTCACGTACCAGGTGGACAGATCCTCGACAAAGGCCTCGATCCTTCGACAGGCCGACATGGCATCGTAGTCGTCCAGATGGCCCCGGACCGCTCCCACCAGCAGGTTCAGCTCCGAGAGGATCCAGCGGTCGAGCAGGCTGAGGGCGGCCTGCTTGAGGGACCGCCCCTCCGGCCGGAATGCGTCGAGCCGGGCATAGGTGACATAGAAGGAATAGACATTGTGCAGGGTCAATAGCCGCCGTTTGTATTCGGCCGCCATGTGATAGCCGAAGTTCAGGTTCTGCACCGGATTCTGACAGCAGAATATCCAGCGCATGAGGTCGGCGCCCATCCGTTCGGCCGCCTCGTCGAACCAGATGGCGTTGCCCTTGGACTTGTGCATGTCCTCGCCCCGCTCGTCCTTGACCAGGGCATGGCCCAGCAGGCACTGGAAAGGCGACCGGCCCTCCAACACGGTGCTCATGGTGAGGATGGCATAGAACCAGTTGCGGAACTGTCCCGGAAAGCACTCGGTGATGAATTCGGCCGGGTACCACTGCTGCCAGTATTCGCGGTTCTGAGGATAGGTATTGTCCGGATGGTAGGCGTAGAGTCCGGCCCGCTCCTTGGCCGGGGTATAGCATTTCTCCAGAGGCATGACGGTGGAGAACATGACGATGCCGGCGTCCAGCCAGGGGTTGCCCACATCCCTAATGCGCTCCATGGCGCCGCCGCATTGGGGGCATCCGATCCTGACGGCGTCCACCCAGGGCCGGTGGGGGCTGTGTCCCTGGAACTGCTCCCAGCCGGACACGGCCCGCTCCTTCAGTTCCTGGTAGCCGCCGACCACATCAAAGGTGCCGCAGCGGCATTGGTAGATGGGCAGGGCCAGGCCCCAATATCGCTTTTTGGAGATGCACCAGTCGCCCATATTGCGCAGCCAGTCCAGCTCGCGGTCCAGACCCCACTCCGGTATCCAGCGGGCCTGCTTGGCCGACTCCATGATCCGGGGGCGCAGCGGCTCCATGCTGATGAACCATTCGTCCACCAGGCGGAACACCAGCTCCGAGTGACAGCGCCAGCATTCAGGGTAGCGATGGGTGTACTTATGGGCATAGTAGAGCCGATCCCTCTTTTTGAGGTCGGCGATGATGTCGTCGGCCACCTCGGCCACGCGGCGGCCGCTCAGCCAATCAAAACCGTCCAGATAGATGCCGGCCTCGTCCAGCGGGGCCACCACTGCCAGGTTCTCGATCTTGGAGAGGGCGAAGTCCTCCTTGCCGCAACCCGGGGCAATGTGGACCATGCCGGTGCCCTCGGCCTCGCTGACCTCATCCCAGGCCACAGTGCGGTGTTCTATCCCCTGCTGGGCCGGCAGGTGGTCGAAGGGCCCCTCGTATCTCAAGCCCACCAGTTCCCGGCCCGGCAGCTCGGACAGCACCTGGTAGTCCTTCTTGAGTATCTCCCTCCGGCCCCGGGCCACATAGTAGATACGGCCCTCCTGCTTCACCCTGAGGTAGATAAGGTCCGGGTGCACGGCCACGGCCGTGTTCGAGGTCAGGGTCCAGGGGGTGGTGGTCCAGACCAGCAGATATTCGTTCTCCCGGCCCAGGATCGGCAGTTGGATGAAGACGCTCTTATGGGTCATCTCCTGATAGCCCTCAGTGGCGATCTCCATATCCGAGAGGGCGATGCCGCAGCGGGCGCACCAGGGCATGACATCGGTCCCCTGGTAGATCCAGCCCTGCTGGTGGCATTTTTTCAGGAAATGCCAGATGGCGTAATTGTTGTCCGGGGCCATGGTGTAGTAGGAGTGCTCCCAGTCCATCCAGTAGCCCAAGCGAATCGACTGCTGGGTCTGGATCCGAGAGTACTTCTCCACCCGCTCCTTGCATTTCTCCACAAAACGGTCGATGCCGTAGGCTTCGATCTCCTTCTTGGACTTGAAGCCCAACTCCTTCTCCACCTCCACCTCCACCCACAGGCCCTGGCAGTCGAACCCGTTCTGGTAGCGGGCCTCGAATCCCTGCATGGCTTTATAGCGGTGCCACAGGTCCTTGTAGGTGCGGCCCCAGGCGTGGTGCACCCCCATGGGGTTGTTGGCGGTGATGGGCCCGTCCACGAAGCGGAATTTCTTGCCCGAGCCGTTGTTCTTCTGGCGCAGTCTGTCGAAGATGTTGTTCTTCTCCCAGAACTCGAGTATCTCTTTCTCGATGGCTGGAAAGTCTAAATTTTGGGGAACGGGCTGGTGCATTAAACTCAGAATTATTTTTGAGTCAAGAGGATGTTGGTAAAGTCGAGTGAAAACAATTTCGGGCAATTCGATAGAAAACGGCTGGCAAGATTGACTTTTGAGCCATTTTTACCTCAGGATACATATCAGAGCACCCACACGAAATTATTTTAGCCTTTTCTTCAACACCCTGTACTTCAACTAAACAGGTTAAAACTCGACAACGAGACGATCTATCAAGAACTTGGCCTGGTAATCAGATATATCCGATCCCCGCAGATCCACCACCTCCACCACCGTCTTCTTGGCCGTCTGTCCCGCCAAATGGGATGCAATAATTGCAGCCAAGGATATCATCAGATATACCTTTTCCATTGCACCCCCTTCCTATGGCTTTTCGTTAGAAAAAAGTTAGACTGTCTTCGGCCTCTTAATATTGTAGACGACACCGACGGTATTCCTGTAGAATTCTTTAAAATCCTCTATGTCCAGCTCCGTAAGCAACCTGGGCCATCTATCTCTGTTCTCCAGCGCTTTCTTAAAGCCCTCCTCCATGATATATGCCGCCGCCGGCGAGTCCTCCAAAAAGGCGTCCTTCTCCATCGCATCCTCATAGATCCTGGCAATATCGCTTGCGGGCCGCCCCTTCACCAGGCAGTAGAAATCTATGTAATCCTTGGGCTCGGTCCGGCTTATCAAGGTGCACAGCTTGTTGGTGACGATGTTCTCCGCCACGTCCACATAGATCGTAAGACCGTTGTCAAATCGCCGGTCGGCCTTGATCGAAAATCTGTCTTCGGCCAGATCTACTTTTACCTGTTTGATGACGTATGAGAGAAAGGTGGGCGATTGCCTTATTCTTCGCGCTTCCCCGGCAAAGCGGCTCATTATCCAGAAATCAATATCCCTCATATCGGCCGGCCCCAGGGTAAAAAGATCTATACCCTCGGAGGCCCTGTGCCCCAGGTAGAAAACCGCCAGAGCTGTTCCCCCGGTAAGGAAAAAGCCTTCGGCCAAGGCTTCGCTCTCCGCCAGCTCCATTAGCACCAACCGCTGCGTTTGACTGGCGTAGGCCGATCTATTTTCCTGCAGCGCTGCCATAGACCTCTATAAGCCGCTTCCACATCATCTGGGTTTCCGGGCGCAAACGGAAAGTATCTAAATTTTCGGCGATCTCTTCGATGGTGAAGAACTTGAAGGTATCCACTACCCGACCGTAAGCCAAGAAACGACGCAGAGCCCAGCGGTAGAAGAATTGGTCATTCTTGTTCTGAAGATCCCGGCGGATGTTCTCCTCGACAGTGAATTCCGGGTAATCCCAGAATACGGCGACCAAGGTGTTTTGGGTGTTCGGCATGCGAAGCTCTTTAGAAATCGAAAGCGGCCGTGGCGTAGACCTTGTCCCTATAGGGCACCGCCTGCAGGGTCAGGCCGTACTTCTGTCTCAGTTTTCGGTTGTATCTCTCCACGCTGCCAGTGGCCACGAAGGTATCGACCACCCTGACCCCCAGATACAACAAACCCAGGGCCGAGGCATTGGTGGATTTCTGGCTGCTAGTAGCGCTGGCTGTCCCGGAAGTGTCCGAGCCTATAGCCGCGGCCATCCAAGAGAACTGCAGAGTCAACCCCCCCACCAGGAAGACGGTGCCCGCCACATAGTTCTTGGCGTAGTAGTTGCCCGCCCCAGGCAGGAGGATCGACCAGAACACCGCCCAGCCCTTGGATTTCTTTCGGCTGTCGTATTGGGCCTCCAGCAGCCGCCGCAAAGCCTCCTGGTCCTGGGCCGAGGCCGCGGCCGTCTGCGCCTGGGGCGCCCTCTGGCCCGATAGTTCCTCGGCGCTCTCGCGCATGCCCACCGTCAGCAGATGCTCCAGTTCTCCCCTGTAGTCCCGGGTGGCCGTCTTCTCCAACTTGCCGGTCATCAGGTCGATCAGCCTGATCTGAGCCGAGTAAACGTTGCCCACCTTACCCACCGAGCCGCCGATCATCTTCTCCACCGGCAGCAGCCGGCCGGCCTCCACCAGACAGGCGGTCTCGTCGCAGGCGCCGGTCTGCTGAAAGCCCTGTTCCTTCAGGATCTCCTCCATACGGTCCCGTTCCATCACCTCGAAGACACCGGCCCGCTGCAGTTCGATGACCAGACGCTCCGTCAAGAACTTGGCCTCGGCCTCGGAGATGCCGGAGCCGCGCAGGGTCATCACCGCCACCGCTGTCCTCTTGGCCGGCAAGGTCTGGGCCGCCAGCCCGCCGGCCATAGCCAGCAGCAAAACAAACACGCACAAAAGTCTCATCGCACTCGCTCCCATTTTGGGTTAACGGTCATCTTCTGTCAGCGCATCAATGTTGTTTTCTTCGCTACACTTGAGGATGAAAGTTTGGGGTCAAGGTCTCCTGATTTCTTGGCTTCCTTAGGTGTGGCCCCAAAAACTAGACCTCCATTTCCTCAACGTGGGACAGCTTGCGGAACTCCTTGAAGCGCGATTCGATCTCAGCCTTGGTCAGGGTCTTCAGCCGGTCCATGGAGAATTTCTCCACATTGAACGAGGCCATCACCGATCCGTAGATCATGGCCCGGCGCAGGGTGTCCTCATCCAGCCGACCTCGGGAGGCCACATAGCCCATAAAGCCCCCGGCGAAGGAGTCGCCAGCGCCGGTGGGATCGAAGACATCCTCCAACGGATAGGCTGGCACGATGAAGACGGTATGGTCGGTGAAGAGCATGGAGCCGTGCTCGCCCTTTTTGATGATCAGGATCTTGGGACCCATCTCCCTTATCCGGCGGGCGGCCTTGACCAGATTGGGCACCCCGGCCAGCATCCTGGCCTCGGCGTCATTGATGAACATGATATCGACGCCGGCCAGGGTCCTGAGCAATTCCTCCCGCTTTCCCTGGATCCAGAAGTTCATGGTGTCGCAGCCGATGGCCCGTGGCCTCTCCACCTTGCCGATGACATCCCGCTGCAGCTCGGGATCGATGTTGGCCAGGAAGAGAAACTCGGCCTTGGCATGCTCGGCCGATAGCTTGGGCCGAAACTCCTGGAAGACGTTGAGGCAGGTGGAGTGGGTCTTGGCCTCGTTCATGTCGTACTCGTAGGAGCCGCACCAGCGGAAGGTTTGCCCGTCGGCCACCTCCAGGCCGGAGAGGTCCACGCCCCGCTTCTCCAGGAAGTCGATCTCCTTCCTGGGGAAATCGCTTCCCACCACTCCCACCAGGCTGACCCGGGTGAAGAAGCTGGCGGCCGAGGAGAAGAACAGGGCGCTGCCGCCCAGGGCCTCCTGGGTCTCGCCGAACGGCGTCTTGACGCTGTCCAGGGCTACAGAGCCGACCACTAATATACCCATCTCAAGTAAAGATGTTCTAAAGGTTCGATGTGTTGTCGCTGTTAGATTGGTTTTAGACTTTCAGCCTTTCTTCCCCTCTATAACCTCTGGTTCACTCCCAGCCTTTAGGTATTAGGTCATTATAATTTCATTCGCCGCACCACCTCGGTCACCAGCCTGACGAACTTGGGCTCGGCCACCGCCGCCACCTTGAGCACATCCTGAAGGCTGACCGGCTCCATAGCCTCGGCGAATCCCATATCGGTGATGATGGAGAAGCCCAGCACCCTCATGTTCTGATGTTTGGCCACTATCACCTCGGGCACGGTGGACATGCCCACCACGTCGGCCCCCAAAAGCCGCACCATGCGGTATTCGGCCCCGGTCTCCAGGCTGGGCCCGGACAGGGCCAGATAGACACCCTTCTGCAGTTTGATCTTGAGATCTAGCGCCGTCTGCTCTGCCAATGAGATGAGCTCGGCAGTGTAGGTATTGTACATATCGGGAAATCTGGGCCCCAGCCTGTTGTCGTTTCGGCCCCGCAGGGGATGGTCGCCCATGAGGTTGATGTGGTCCGAGATGACCATGATGTCGCCCGCCCGGTGGGCCGGGTTCACCCCGCCGCAGGCGTTGGAGACTATCAAGGTCTTTATGCCCAGAGATTTCATCACCCTCACCGGAAAGGTGACCTGCTGCAGGCTGTAGCCCTCGTAATAGTGGAACCGGCCCTGCATCACCATAACCGTCTTTCCCGACAGGGTGCCGAAGATCAACCGGCCGGCATGGCTCTCCACCGTGGAGACCGGGAAGTGCGGTATCTCCTGATAGGGGATGATATCCTTGATCTTGATGTTCTTCACCAGGCCGCCCAAGCCGGTCCCCAGAATGATGCCCAGTTTAGGTTTGCTCGAGGTCCTCCTTTTAAGAAAGACCACAGCCTCCTGGATCTGTTGGTAGAGGTCGCTCATTTTTCCTCCTCGACAAAATGG